>BNJV01000510.1_pt1 | contig 72641 bp, 76 predicted proteins | sample 8540591 | NCBI WGS metagenome assembly BNJV01 (sample SAMD00202457, study PRJDB9452) | human saliva metagenome | host: Homo sapiens
GCCTAGCAGTTGGGGAATGCTTTTTGAATCAAGCGCGATATTGGTCTGCATATTGCTGCTGACAGCTTTTAAAATAGCCTGATAATGGCTGACACTGTTGAGACTGAGAACTTTTTCAACCACTTTCTTAATTACTTCACGTTGACGCTTTTGGCGGCCATAGTCACCCTCTGGATCCTGATAGCGCATGCGGGCATAGACCAGTGCCTGATCACCATTGATGGTTTGCTTTCCAGGCTCAACCTTAGCAGTATACTCAGGCTCATTATCCTCAATAGAAATTGGGAAGTCAAAGGTATTATTGACCTCAATCCCCCCTACTGCATCTACTAGCTGAACCAAGCCCTGCATATTGATCATCACATAGCGGTCGATGTGGATATTCATCAAGCCCTCAATAGTCGAAATGGCTAACTCTGCTCCGCCAGTTGCATAGGCTGCATTCAGCTTGGCTTCAACTGTCTGACCGTTCTCATCAATCTGAGTCAGAATATCACGTTCCAAACTCATCATGACCGTTTCTTGGTCTTGGGATTGACACTCAGGAGAATCATGGTATCGCTGTTCCCGACCCAAGTATCCTCGCGGGAGCCGCTCCCTGTATCTACACCCATCAGCAAAATGGTCATGGGCTTAGTCGCAGAAATGACATCTGTCTCATTTCCCAAGCCCTTATAAGTCTTGGACAGCTCATCTGTTGACTGACCATAGATTGTCCAAGCATAAGTACCGATACCAGCTGTCGTTACGACAAGGAAGCTAAGAAACATCATTATAATCTTTTTAAACATATCTTTTTTAGTCTATCAGTTTACCCATCAGGTAAACATCAAGAAATATCCCTTCTTTTAAATAGGCTCCTCTTTTTTGTAAGCCTTCAATTTCAAATCCTAAATCTTTATAAAGGTGAACTGCTCGTTCATTTCTAACTTGAACGCTCAATTCCAAACGTCTAATAACTTGAGAATCTTCTGCCCAAGTCAGTGCCTCTTCCAGCAATATGCGTCCCAGTCCTTGATTCCAGAAAGCTTTCTTCACTACAACAAAGACTTGACCAATATGGCGAATTCGCTCATGGAAATCAGCTGTGATGCTGACTAGGCCAGCAATCTCACCATTTAAAAGCGCTAACAGATAAAGCTGATTACTAGAAGCAGCCTGATGCTCAATGAATGAAGCCATCTCCTCTTGATTCATCAAAATTCCAGCTTCATCCAGCGTCATATAATCTGACTCAGACCCAACCTGATTGAGGAAGGCAATCAGCTCAGCAGCATCTGTTTTTTCCGCTTCACGCAAGCATAATTCATATTCAGTCATTCTGCAGTCCCTCAAACAACTCTTGGGCTCGCTTTCCTTTGGCTTCAAAAACCAATTCACGCCCATCTTCCTTTTTCAAGAGGCTTAATTTGAGATAGTCTTCAGGCAGATTTTCTCCCAGCAGCTCTCCCCATTCAATGACCGTCACGCCTTCCCCGAAGAGAAAGTCATCCAAATCAATGGAGTCTGGATCGTCTCCGATGCGGTAGACATCCAGATGATAGAGTGGCAAGCGACCCTCGTATTCCCGAACAATGGTATAGGTTGGACTTTTAATCATCTGACTGATACCCAAACCTAGAGCCAGACCCTTAGTAAAGGTTGTCTTCCCTGCTCCTAAATCTCCCGTTAAAACCAGTACGTCCTTTGCTTGAAGCAATTTGCCCAGGCGCTGACCCCACTGGATTAATTCTTCTTCATTATGACTAAACATTCTCTTATTATACCAGAAAAAATTTTTTTCTGCTTAATTTTGCAAAAGAAAAATCAGCTAGGAAAAGCTGATTTTTTATACCAAAAACATATCCTATACAAAGGGTACTAAAATCAAGGAAATCCAGCAATGTTTAGACCTAATTTAAAGCCAGATTTACGAAATTCAAAATAAATAGAAGATCCAAAATCCAAATCATAGAATGCACATCCTTGGCTTGACCTTTGAAGACTTTGACCAAGGTGTAGGTGATAAATCCAGCTGCGATCCCGTGAGTGATAGAATAGGCAAAGCCCATAAAAATAGAAGTAAAGAAAGCTGGAATTGCCTCCGCCATATCATCCCAATGGATATTTTTCAGACTAGCCAGCATCATAATCCCAACAATAATCAGAATCGGTGCAGTTGCAGCGTTGGGAACAATGGCTAAAAGCGGGCTAAAGAAGCTTGACACCGCAAAGCAGATAGCTACGACCAAGGCGGTCAGACCTGTTCGGCCGCCAGCTCCGATACCAGCTGCAGACTCCACATAAGTCGTCACGTTAGAGGTTCCAGCAATAGCTCCGATAGAGGTCCCGATGAGGTCTGAATAGAGAGCCTTATCCAAGCCTTCTGATTCATGGTTTTCCCCAGAAGTCGCCACAATCCCGACCTTTTCACCTGTACCGATTAAGGTACCAATGGTATCAAAAATATCTGTCAAGGAGAAAGCCAGAATGGCCATACATGTCTGAGGCCAGCGAGCTGAATCTGCCAAGAGGGCACCCAGACCTTTCGGACCTACTGCCACCCCAAAAATCTGTCCCAATTCACTAACAGCAGTGCCAATGTTATTCTGCCCAAAGTCAATAGCTGACAAATCAACCAAACCAACCAGAATAGCTACCACTGTCGTTACTAGGATGGATAGGATAACACCACCCTTGATATTTTTCACGATAAAGAAGATTGTGATGGCGAGACCAACCAAGGCTACAATGACCGCTGGATTGTTAAAGTCTACCAGACCTGGAGTTGCTGCTGAATTAGCCGTAATAGCCGCTGCAGCCTTATCTGCTCCCTTGCCAGCTACTGTATAATTGCCTGGATCGATTGAAAACTTGAGTAAGCCAGCATTTTTAATACCTACATAGGCCAGAAAGACCCCGATTCCAGCTGAAATAGCTGCTCGCAAGGAGCCTGGAATTGACTCAATAATCATCTTGCGCACCTTGGTCAGAGTGATAATGAGCGAAATAATCCCGCAGATAAAGACCATAGCCAAGGCTTCCTGCCAAGTGTAGCCCAAGGCAAAGACAACCGTGAACGTGAAAGGCATTCAACCCCATGCCCGGTGCCTGCGCATAAGGCAGATTGGCAAAGAAAGCCATCATCAAGGTTCCCGCAACAGCCCCGATAATCGTAGCTAGGAAAACACCCTGCTTAGGCATACCTGTCTGAGCCAACATGGCGGGATTGACAAATAAAATATAGGACATGGCAAAGAAAGTCGTCAGACCCGCCAAAACTTCTGTCCGAACATCTGTTCCTTTTTCGGTCAGTTTGAAAAATTTATCCATTTTTCAACAAATCTCCTTTTGAGTAAAAATTCTAATATCTAGTTCAAAAAACAAATAAAAACAGATCGAATTTCGTTTATTTGCGAACGATAATTTAAATTATAATAAAAAACATTCACTTTTTCAAGATGAATGTCTCGCTTTTCTTATTTTTTATTATCTCTCATCAGAAATACCAAACTCATAAACTGCAAAAAAGTAAAACCAAGAATGAAAGGCAGGCGATCAGGCTGCAAAGTTTGCAAGAGCTTCTGTAGAACCAGCTGAGGATGAAGCAATAAATCCCAGCTATTGAGGCGATTATAACGTCCTATGTAGATAGCCAGACTAGACACAGCCGACAGAGCAGCCGTCAGCAACAAGTCTAAATACCAGTTAAGCTTCCAGCGTTCCTTGATGACATACCAACTCTCCATACCACAGAAAATTCCGAATAAAATACTGGAAACAAAAGCTAAAAAGAGCAGGAAAACACTTGGCTTACTCAGAACATCTGCCACCCAAGTCATATGAATCAAATCAGTAATCATATAGAAAGTGTTGGGGAAGAAAAGCAACCACAAGAGGAAAAGAAGAGGATATACCCACTTCTGCTTCTTGAATAAAAGTGTCAAGACGGCTGCATCATAGCTGATTAAGGCCAAGGTCATATTCCAGATGAGATAGGTCGGACCGCCATTTAGAGATTGGATATAGATAAAAAAGGCAATCATCAGAAAAAGAGCATGAATCATGATTGGTTTACGCATACGAAAAGCTCCTCCTTGGTGTGTCATAATTGTGACTGATTAGAGCACCATTATACCATAAGTCGTGTTATTTACACTGAATTCTGTTATAATAGTCTGTATTATCACTGAAAAGAGACTCACATGACAAAAAAAGTAATCGCTGTGGACTTGGACGGAACCTTGCTAGACTCTAATAGCAATCTGTCTGACTTCACCAAAGAAACCATCAAAAAAATTTCCCAAAAGGGCCACAAGGTTATTATCACAACAGGCCGACCCTACCGTATGGCTTTGAAATATTATAAAGAATTAGAGCTCAATACGCCCATGATCAACTTCAATGGCTCTCTGACTCACATTCCAGAAAAGAAATGGGATTTTGAAAAATCGCTAACGCTGGATAAATCCTTTCTGCTGGATATGGTTAAGCGCAGGGATGAGATTGAAGCAGATTTCATTGCTGGCGAATACCGCAATAAGTTCTACATCACAAATCCCAATGAAGAAATCGCTGATCCCAAGCTCTTTGGCATCGATGCTTTCAAACCAGAAAACCAGTTTCAAGCTAATCTGGTAACGGAGAATCCTAACGCCATTCTCCTGCAGACGCGAGCAGCTGATAAATATGCTCTGGCAGAGGAAATGAATGCTTTTTACCAGCATGAACTTTCTATCAACTCTTGGGGCGGCCCACTCAACATCCTAGAGTGTGCTCCCAAAGGGGTCAATAAGGCCTTTGCCCTTCAATACCTACTTAATATTCTCAATGTAGACCGTAAAAATCTGATTGCCTTTGGCGATGAACAAAATGATACTGAGATGCTGTCCTTTGCTGGCACTGGCTATGCCATGAAAAATGCTAATTCCGCCCTGCTGCCCTACGCTGACCAGCAATTATCTTTGACCAATGACCAAGATGGCGTTGCCCACGAGCTCAACAAACTCTTTATATAAAATTAGACAATTAGGCAAACTCTGTTCGAGAGTTTGTCTTTTATTTTTCTCTTTCCACAGAGCAATTAATTTTTAAAAAGCTCTAGAAATCAGGCTTTATCAATTATAAGAGGAACTTGTTGGAATCACACATCTCAAAAATGAAAGCGTTTGCTATTTGTTTGAATTTGTGTTGTAATTAATATAATCAAAAACTAAATAACAGGAGGAAACTACTTATGAAAGCAGTTGTTGTAAATCCAGAGGGAACTAATGTCTAACTCGTTGAAAATAAAGAAATGCGTCCGCTTGAAACAGGGGAAGCTCTCGTTGACATCGAATATTGCGGTGTCTGCCATACGGACCTGCACGTCGCGCACGGTGACTTTGGAAAGGTGCCGGGCCGCGTTCTTGACCACGAAGGTATCGGTATTGTCAAAGAAATCGCTCCAGATGTAAAAAGTCTCAAAGTCGGAGACCGCGTCAGTGTCGCTTGGTTCTTTGAAGGCTGCGGCACTTGTGAATACTGTACAACTGGCCGCGAAACCCTTTGCCGTACAGTAAAAAATGCTGGTTATTCCGTTGATGGTGGGATGGCAGAGCAATGTATCGTAACAGCTGACTACGCTGTCAAAGTCCCTGAAGGACTCGATCCTGCCCAAGCTTCTTCTATCACTTGTGCCGGTGTAACCACCTACAAAGCTATCAAAGAAGCTCAGCTGCAGCCAGGCCAATGGACAGTTATCTTTGGAGCAGGTGGATTGGGTAACCTAGCGGTTCAATATGCTAAGAAGGTCTTTAATGCCCATGTTGTCGCTGTTGATATCAACAATGATAAACTGGCTTTGGCCAAAGAAGTTGGTGCTGATATCGTCATCAACGGCCATGAAGTTGATGATGTCGCTGCTCTTATCCAAGAAAAAACTGGCGGTGCACATTCTGCCGTAGTAACAGCCGTTTCTAAAGTTGCCTTCAACCAAGCTGTTGATTCTGTTCGTGCTGGCGGTCGGGTAGTTGCCGTTGGATTGCCATCTGAAATGATGGATCTCAGCATTGTCAAAACCGTTTTAGATGGTATCCAAGTCATCGGTTCCCTCGTTGGTACTCGCAAGGACTTGGAAGAAGCCTTCCAGTTTGGCGCTGAAGGATTAGTGGTTCCTGTCGTTCAAAAGCGCCCTGTTTCAGATGCTGTAGACGTCTTTGACGAAATGGAGGCTGGCACCATTCAAGGACGTATGGTACTTGACTTCACTCACTAATGCTTTAAAGCATGTCAGTCCTAACATTTACCAAACTCTTGGAAACATATGATGGGCAGACCTGATATTATTTAGAAACTTTTGCCATTATAGAGGGAGACTAAAGACATAAGACGCGATTTTTTGTCCTTGGTCCTCCTCTTTCTTTTTTGATAAATAAACACTTTCTCAAACAAGATTCTTTTCTTTCATTTCAAAAGTCTCTTTCATATTATTTCAATCTTTTTTTCATATATTAATCTATTGTTTTTTTCTGTTTTTCCTAATTTATTAAAAACATTTCTATAGCTAAGGTTTGCTTATACCTATATTTATCAGGGTTTCAGCAAATACTGACATTTTTGAAAGAAAAAGTCGTTTTTAGGAAGAAACACTTGCATTTTTCATGAAAACGTTTTATAATAAACTTGCCTTAAAGTTTTCTTAAAACTTAAGTCAAACATTTTATAAGGAGGAATGTCAATAATGAGTATCGGAATCATTATTGCTAGCCACGGTGAATTTGCTGCTGGTATTCATCAATCAGGTTCTATGATTTTCGGTGAGCAGGAAAAAGTACAAGTTGTAACTTTCATGCCCAACGAAGGACCAGATGATCTCTATGCAAAGTTCAATGACGCTGTGGCTTCGTTTGATGCGGACGATGAAGTGTTGGTCTTGGCTGACCTTTGGAGTGGCTCTCCATTCAACCAAGCTAGCCGTGTCATGGGTGAAAATCCAGACCGCAAGTTCGCTATCATTACAGGCTTGAACCTGCCTATGCTGATTCAAGCTTATACAGAAAGGATGATGGATGCCAACGCCGGCGTTGAAGCTGTTGTTGCTAACATCATCAAAGAAGCCAAGGAAGGAGTCAAAGCTCTGCCTGAAGAGCTGAATCCTGCTGCTGAAGAAGCAAATGCTCCTGCTGCAGCTGCTCCAGTTGCCCAAGCAGCAATCCCTGAAGGGACTGTAATCGGTGACGGCAAGCTCAAAATCAACCTTGCCCGGATCGACACACGCTTGCTGCACGGTCAGGTAGCAACAGCTTGGACGCCAGATTCAAAAGCAGATCGTATTATCGTTGCTTCTGACTCAGTAGCTCAAGATGAACTTCGTAAAGAATTGATTAAGCAAGCTGCACCAGGTAATGTCAAAGCCAACGTTGTCCCAATCGACAAACTGATTGCTGTTTCAAAAGACCCTCGCTTTGGCAACACTCATGCCTTGATTCTGTTTGAAACTCCTCAAGACGCCCTTCGTGCTGTTGAAGGCGGTGTGCCAATCAAGACCCTTAATGTCGGTTCTATGGCTCACTCAACTGGTAAAACAATGGTCAACAACGTACTGTCAATGGATAAGGAAGACGTTGCCACTTATGAAAAGCTTCGTGACCTTGGCGTTGAATTCGACGTACGTAAAGTACCAAATGACTCTAAAAAAGATTTGTTTGATTTGATTAAGAAAGCCAACGTGCAGTAAAATCAAACGTTCGCTTTTATAAATTACGAAAGGATTTAGAACATGTCTATTATTTCTATGGTTTTAGTAGTCTTTGTTGCCTTCTTAGCTGGTCTAGAAGGTATCTTGGACCAATTCCAATTCCACCAACCGCTGGTTGCTTGTACCTTGATTGGACTGGTAACTGGTAATTTGGCAGCCGGTGTTATGCTGGGTGGCTCTCTCCAGCTGATCGCTCTTGGCTGGGCTAATATCGGAGCTGCTGTAGCACCTGATGCTGCCCTCGCTTCTGTTGCCGCTGCCATCATCATGGTACTGGGTGGAGACTTCTCAAGCAAAGGAATCGCTGTAGCACAAGGTGTTGCAATTCCACTTGCTGTTGCTGGTCTCTTCTTGACTATGATTGTCCGTACTTTGTCAGTCGGTTTGGTTCACGGTGCAGATGCTGCTGCGAAAAAAGGCGACATCAAAGGCGTTGAACGCGCTCACTTCATCGCTCTCTTCATGCAAGGAGCACGTATTGCTATCCCTGCAGCACTGCTTTTGATGATACCTGCTGAGTCTGTTAAATCTGCTCTTGAAGCTATGCCAGCTTGGCTATCAGAAGGTATGCAAATCGGTGGTGGTATGGTCGTAGCCGTTGGTTATGCCATGGTTATCAACATGATGGCAACTCGTGAAGTATGGCCATTCTTCGCTATTGGTTTCGCTTTAGCTGCTGTCAGCGAACTCACTCTGATTGCCCTCGGTGCAATTGGTGTCGCTATTGCCCTCATCTACCTTGCCCTGTCTAAAAAAGGCGGAAATGGTGGCGGTGGAGCAACAGCTTCATCTAACGATCCAATCGGCGATATCCTAGAAGACTACTAAGAAAGGAGACACACTATCATGACAGAATTAAATACTGTAAAAACCTGATGAGTCAGGAAAATTGACTCTTTCAAAGGCTGACCGTCAAAAAAAGTTTGGTGGCGTTCTACTTTCTTGCAAGGTTCTTGGAACTACGAACGTATGCAAAAACTTGGGCTGGGCTTATTCACTGATTCCAGCTATTAAGAAACTTTATACTAAAAAAGAAGATCAAGCTGCTGCTCTTGAGCGTCACTTGGAATTCTTCAACACTCACCCATATGTTGCAGCTCCAATCATCGGAGTTACACTTGCACTTGAAGAAGAAAAAGCAAATGGTGCAGCAATTGACGATGCGGCTATCCAAGGGGTTAAAATCGGTATGATGGGACCTCTGGCTGGTATCGGAGACCCTGTCTTCTGGTTCACAGTTCGTCCTATCCTTGGAGCACTTGGGGCATCTCTTGCTTTGACTGGAAATATCATTGGTCCACTTATCTTCTTCTTAGCTTGGAATGCTATCCGGATGGCTTTCCTCTGGTACACACAAGAATTGGGCTACAAGGCTGGTTCTGAAATCACTAAGGACATGTCTGGTGGTATCCTCCAAGACATTACCAAAGGTGCTTCAATTCTAGGTATGTTTATCTTGGCTGTTCTGGTTGAGCGCTGGGTATCTATTAAGTTTGTCTTTAACGTTTCATCTGTTAAGCTAGATGATAAAGCATATATCCATTGGGACAAATTGTCTAGTGGCTATAAGGGTATCCAAGAAGCCTTTGCTCAAGTAGGTCAAGGACTATCTCAAACCCCTGAAAAAGTTACAACTTTCCAACAAAACTTGGATTCCTTGATTCCTGGTTTGATGGGACTACTTCTAACTTTCGCTTGTATGTGGTTGCTTAAGAAGAAAGTATCCCCTATCACTATCATAATCGCCCTCTTTGTAGTTGGTGTACTAGCTCACGTTGCTGGTTTGATGTAATCAAAAAGAAGGTTTCGGCCTTCTTTTTATTCTGGTATAATAGCTATATTATCTAAAAGGGAGTTACTCTATGGCACAGTCACAAAACAAAACAGTTGAATTTAATACCACTGGCGTATCCTATCTTGGATTAGGCGGAAAGGTTGGGAAATTTTTAATCGGCGAGACAGCTCTGGAGTTTTACGCTGATGCCAATGTAGAAGACTATATCCAGCTGCCTTGGACTAGCATCACTGCTATCGGTGCCAATGTTTCTGGCAAGAAAGTCAGCCGCCACTTTGAAATCTGGACTGACAAAGGAAAGTTTCTCTTTGCCTCCAAAGACTCTGGTAAGATTCTCAAAATCGCGCGGGAGCATATCGGCAATGACAAGGTCGTTAGATTGCCGACTCTGTTACAAAAAATTGCTGGAATCTTTAAGAAGAAAAAATAAGGTTGAAAAAGTTTCAACCTTATTTTTTATATTTTCGACTAAGACAAAGACTTCTTGTATCAGCAAAATGGAGCTAGCACAAAAAATTGGAAAGTGAAACAATCTGAGAATGCACTATTTCAGCCACTTGAAATGATAGGGTGGGGTAAGCTAACATTATCAATACAAGACCGCATCATTAGATTTTTAAAAAGTATAAACATCAGCTAAATTTTTCTCCAAAGTCCATGTCTTGACACCTTCAACATCACGGACATCTAATTGTTTAAATCCGTTCTTTTTGTAAAAACGACAGTTGCTTTCTGTATGAGTAATCAAAGTAAGCCGCTGGCATTTCTCTTCTTTGGTAAGTAGCTCAAGTCCCTTTGAGATAAAAAGACCGCCAACTCCCTGTCCTTGATAATCAGGCAACACACCCAGCAGTTCAAGATATAGAGTTGAAACACCTCTTTTCTTAGCTTCTTTACTCCCCTCCCCAAAGACTTTTTGAAAGGCCAAAAGCTGGGGAATATATTGCCACATCCTCCATGCTCCTGCCCGCAAAAAGGAAAGTATACCGACAGGATGGCTACCGAGCTTATGAATAGTAGCGACCGCCATAAGACGCCCGTCCACTTCAGCAAGTAGGCAAATATGACGACGCATCGCCGCCTTAACCATAACTGCATGCAATCTATTTAGAAAATCAATATAAGACCGGCTGCTGCCAAAGAGAGGACGGAATTTTTCTCTGTAGACCTCATGCTCAGCAAAAGCAGCAGTTAAAACCGAGACCGCAGCAGCAAGATCCCTTTCATCTGCTCTTCTAAAACGAATCATGATAGCTACCTCTTCAAATCTTTTCTGCTAATTTTTCTAAAAAAGCCTGCCGTTTTTCAGCTGTGGACTGAGAAATATTCCCGAAATTCAACCAACGGCGCTGTCTAGCACCGACAGACTTAAAGGTGTGGCCCAACATGGCTTTCTTGACGACATCACCACAGAAATACTTAAGATAGAAGGTCGGTGCTGCCGAGGTAGTAATAGCCAATACCTCTTTAATATTGGTCAGACGACCAACTAACTGGCGAGTTTTCGTCTCCTCGTAAATCTTATTTTTCAAAAAGACCTTATCTTCAAAGCCCTTGACAATAGCTGGCATATCCGCCCACCAGATAGGAAAAATCATGATAAGGCGGTCACAAGACGCAAGAGCTTCCTGATATTTTAAAACCAGCGGGTCCAGTGCCTGCCCTTTATTAAAAAGCGCTAGCTCTTCCTTGGTATAGACTGGATTAAAACCATCCTCATAGAGATCGATCAGTTCATAGGTCTGACCTTTCTTCTCCAACAACTCCTGAACCTGCTCTAAAATAGCATGGTTAAAGCTTTTATCATAGGGATGTGCATAAACAATGAGATTTTTAATCATGTTTGTAACCTCCTAGTAAATCATTGAACATTGAGCGATAGACTTCCTCATCAAAAGGCTCCAAACCTTTGGCAATAAAATGACCATAGCCTGTGATAAAGGTATCCAGCTTGAGCAAGAGAATCTTTTTCTCTTTCTGACTCTCAATAGGCAGCCTATCCAGATAAGCCACCGTCTTGTTCCCGATTTCCAGAAGCTCACCTTTCCGGTAAGCCTCTATCGCCACAGGACTGAAAAAGAGAAAATCCATCATCCGGCTGTTGGACTCATATTCCGAAAAAAGAAAGAGTCCTATTTGCCAAATGCAATCCAAAGGATCAGATACTCCGTCTAGATACTGCTCCTCTAAACGTCTAAGCTGGCTCTGGTTTTCCAAAAGACAGACCTGATAGTAAAGATCCTCCTTGTTCTTAAAAGCCTTGTAAAAAGCACCAGTCGTAACCCCCAGCAAAGATGCCAGTTTCCTCAGGGGGATATCCTGATAGCCATACTCTCTGATAAGCTGGCTTGCCTTCTCAATCATACGGTCGCGCGTTGTTTGTTTTACCATAAGAACTCCTTTAGATAACTATGTTACCTTTATCTAAAGATAACATAGTTATCTTTTTCTGTCAAGATTTTTCCTATCCTAGGATTTACATTTTCCGGAAAATCCTGTATAATAGTCGAAACGGATAAGTACTATTGGGCACTTTTCAGAAAGTCTGCGGCGGCTGTGAGCAGATAAGGAGAAAATAGGAAATTCTACCGTTAGTTTAAAAATGAATAATTAAGCAAGTGCACTTTTGTGAAGTTGGATGGAACCGCGGTTATGCCGCTCCAACAGTTTCATAAAGTGCTTTTTATTTTTGGAGGTACCTATGTTAGATTTAAAACGCATCCGTACGGACTTTGATTCTGTCGCCGAAAAATTAGCTACGCGAGGTGTTGACGCTGCTACACTCAACCAAATGAAAACCATTGACAAAGAACGCCGGGATTTGTTAGTCAAGGTCGAAGAACTCAAGGCTGAGCGCAATACTGTTTCTGCTGAAATTGCCCAAGCTAAACGCAACAAAGAAAATGCAGATGACAAGATTGCTGCTATGCAAAAACTTTCTGCTGAAGTCAAGAACTTAGACGCAACCTTGGCTGAGCTGGACGCTAAGTTGACTGAATTCACTACTACTCTGCCTAATATCCCGCATGAAAGTGTTCCTGTCGGAGCAGATGAGGACGAAAACGTCGAAGTCCGTCGCTGGGGGACACCTCGCCAATTTGACTTTGAAGCCAAGGCACACTGGGATTTGGGTGAGGATTTGGACATCTTAGACTGGGAGCGTGGAGCAAAAGTTACTGGTGCTCGTTTCCTCTTCTATAAGGGCTTAGGAGCTCAATTAGAGCGTGCTATCTACAACTTCATGCTGGATGAGCATGGCAAAGAAGGCTACACAGAAGTCATCACTCCCTACATGGTCAACCATGATTCTATGTTTGGGACAGGGCAATATCCTAAGTTCAAAGAAGATACGTTTGAGCTAAGCGATACCAACTTCGTTCTGATTCCAACTGCTGAAGTTCCACTGACCAACTACTATCGAGACGAAATTCTAGACGGCAAAGAATTGCCAATCTACTTCACAGCTATGAGCCCATCATTCCGCTCTGAAGCTGGCTCTGCTGGTCGTGACACGCGCGGTCTTATCCGTCTGCACCAGTTCCACAAGGTTGAAATGGTTAAATTTGCCAAGCCAGAAGAATCTTATCAAGAGCTGGAAAAGATGACTGCCAACGCTGAAAACATCCTGCAAAAGCTGAATCTGCCTTACCGCGTTGTAGCACTCTGTACAGGAGATATGGGCTTCTCGGCTGCTAAGACCTACGACTTGGAAGTTTGGATTCCGGCTCAGAACACCTACCGTGAAATCTCTAGTTGCTCTAACACAGAAGATTTCCAAGCCCGTCGAGCTCAAATCCGCTACCGTGACGAAGCAGATGGCAAGGTCAAACTCCTTCATACTCTCAACGGTTCTGGACTGGCTGTCGGACGCACAGTAGCAGCTATCTTAGAAAATTACCAAAACGAAGATGGCTCTGTGACTATTCCAGAGGTTCTGCGTCCGTACATGGGTGGATTAGAAGTTATAGCGCCAAAATAAAAAGCAGATTATCCTGATACTTTGCCTGTATCATTCGGTCTAAGTTCAGACTTGTTTTGCTAAAATTAAAAAAATCCGAGATCAACTCAGAGAGAATCAAAAACAGATTTTCAAAGAGTATCATCTCGGATTTTTTGTTATCTTTCTGGCTCGCAATGAGACTGTATAGTAAAAACAAACATAGAGGACGATTACGAACGATAGCAGAACTTCTGCATGGCTTAGCCAAACAAGCCAAACCCAACCTAGATAATCAAGTCCCAGTCTCAGAGCAAAAGCTGTATTGACAAGAGGAAAGGTCAAGGCTGACCAGCTAAGCTGAGGCCCCAGTCGGAAAATGCGAGGTAAAAGACATAAAACCAACAGATAAAAGGCTTGCGATAAGAGGAGCAGCAAGGCAACACACCAGGCTTCAGCATCAGAACCGGCCAAACGGATATAACTTCCCAGTAGGAGCGAGAAAGGTGCACAGTAAATGGCCCACTGCGGCTTTAAAGCATCAGGCAGCCTTTGTGACCGCCTAACCTTGTAAAACAAGGGATAGAGAATCAAACTCAGTAGCAGAGCAAAAAACCAAGCCAAATAGCCCAGAAGCGGCTGATGAACTACACCCTGAGTCAAGCTTGCCATGGCTAATCCAACATATAGAACCGTCCAGCTCGGGGTCAAATATAATCCCTCGGCCTTAAGCACATACTTCCAAGTAAAGATAGCTATTAGAACAATATGCAGCAGCAAGGCCATGTACCAAAGCAACAGACCCATCCAAAGTAAACCAAGCTTGCTTAGGTAAGAAGCTAAGAGCATACTGGCCATAGGATAAGTCGCAAAGCTCGATAAGAAAGGTGGCTTTTGCAAATCTTGCCGATAGTCTGAAAATGACAGCACCAAAGCCAGTGTCAGATAAATCCAAAGTATCAAAGCTAGACCATTCAAGAAGTGAAAAAAGATAGAATGGTAGTTCAGTAAAAGATTAGCTAAGCCAAATAGGCCTAGAATCAACCCAGATAAAAGAATGGGCGGTCGTTTGCTGTTCACGAAGCAACTCCTTTATAGTAATGTCTTGAAGCCCCTTTTCAATGACAATCAAATGTTTGTTTGCCATCATTTCTATGAAACTTCTAAAATATGCCGCAGCTGGACTGCACTCGGTGAGACAATGGGAAGAAAAGCTCCTTCGTTCCAACGGCGGATAAATCCAGAAGTCGAATTAGTCAAGTATCCTCTGCCTCCACTAGCCTGCAGCTCTAAGAGCAGACTTTGGGCTACCACATCAACTATATCAATTCGCAGCTGGAAGAGCTCCTTAGGACGCTCAACAAAATAACCAGGCTGGAGAAGACCTCTATAGAGCTGATCCTGAATCGCAGTCAGAGCAGCCACTTGCTCCTCCCACTCCTCTCTCAAAATAGAGCGGACTGACAGATTAGCTTCGACCTCCGCCAGAGACTTCTCTGCTAAGCCAAGAGCCAAACCAAACTGATAACCTAGAAAAGCTGGGCGATTTTCTGCCAAAAATTCCAGGGTATCTTGTGCAAGAATCCATTCCTCTTGCAAAGGTACATAATTAAAGGTCAGGGCAGCTGTATTTCCCCCTTGCAAGGATACAAACTCTAAATCCGCTGAACGGGAGAAATTCTCTGCATCAGACGGGACAGCCAGAACCAGCGGATGATGGCTCCCGTCTTCGAAACCGGCAACAAATATGCTGAGAAAGCGATCCGCACGAGCATTGGTCACCCAAGGCAGACGTCCCTTGAGATAAAGCTGCCCGTCTTCTTCCACAATAGAGACATTTAACTCTTCTAAGTCCGACAGGAATTTAACAGCATTGGACAGGGCTGTCGCACCTGCATATTCCCCTGACAGAAGTCCTTCCAAATAGTGGTCTCTAAAGTAGGGATTAGGAGATTTTAAAATGTTATCAATAAAGGTCCTTTGCCCCCAAGAGATAAAGGAGGCGGTCAAGGAATGGTGAGCCAGCTCCTTGAGTACTTCAATCACATCCGTATCATTGCCACCTCGGCCTCCCAGCTCTTCTGGAACGCCAACCCGAAAGGCTCCTTCAGCAGCGATACGCTCAATCAGTTGATTGCCTGCTGCACAGGATTCTTTGTCAATTTGGTCAGCATGGTCATCCAACCAGTTGATAAACTCTTCTGAAAAAAATGTCATTTGCCACCTCCTCAAAGACTAGGCATAAGGCTGTAATTCCGGATTAATTGGCGTGTTGGCTAGATTATTGGCATAATTGCAAAGGGTTGCAAGGCTAACACCTAGAACCACATCCAGGGCATTCTCATGCGTATAGCCTGCTTCTAGGAAGTCTGCCAAAGCCTCGTCTCCGACCCGTCCCTTGGTATTGATGACAGCAATGGTAAATTTAGCAAGTGTATCTAGCTTCGGATCTGTATCAATCGGAGTACGATTGCGCAGAGCCTCCAAAAGATCATCATTCATTTGAATCTGCTTGATTGAAAAAGCTGTATGACCCGCTACACAGAAAGCACAGCCATTAGTAACTGCAGCCGTAATCTGCACTACTTCACGCTCAGTCGGTGTCAGGCTGTTACGGCGATTGATTGCTCCAACCGTCCGATAAGTTTCCAAAGCCGTTGGCGCATTGGCCAAAAGACCGATAAGATTGGGAATGTAGCCACCGTTATCTTTTTGAACAGTTTTTAAGACTTCTTTTACCTCAGCTGGTGCGGACTCAATCGTGTGGATAGTAAATTCTGACATATGAAACCTCATTTCTTTTAATTAGAAACTATCTTAACATAGGACCAATAGCTTGTATAATATATATTTTATATAAGTCCTATAAAGAGAATATAATGCGACTTTTCAAACTAAAATATATTACCCTCGTAAAGTTGCTCAACATCAATTCCAAATAAGAATCCGAAACGAGAAAAAGAAGCCTTCTGGCTTCGATTTTTTAATATTTCCTGAATCGCTGGTAGCGATTTTCCAATAATTGCTCCAAGGGTAGCTGAGACAGACTATCCAACTCCGTTGCGATTTCTTCTTTCACTGCAGCCAGTAATTCATGGTTGTTAAAGCCTCTTTCAGGAATGACCTTATCTACCACTTCCATCTGCAAGAGCTCGTGTGAAGTAATTTTCATCAGCTCTGCCGCTTCCATAGCTCGGCTGCCGTCTTTCCAGAGGATGGAAGCAAAACCTTCCGGACTGAGAACTGCATACATAGAGTTTTCCAGCATCCAGACCTTGTCTGCTACAGCCAAAGCCAAGGCACCACCTGAGCCACCCTCACCAATGATGATGGCAATAATCGGCACTTTGAGATTGCTCATTTCCATCAAATTACGGGCAATAGCTTCCCCTTGGCCACGCTCCTCAGCACCGACACCAGGATAGGCTCCTGCCGTATTAATAAAAGTTACCACAGGACGGCCAAATTTTTCCGCCTGCTTCATGAGGCGCAGGGCCTTGCGGTAGCCTTCTGGATGCGGCTGTCCAAAGTTTCGGCGCAGATTGTCTTGCAAATTGCGCCCTTTTTGAATACCGACCACCGTTACAGGCTGACCGTTTAGCGTCCCAATACCGCCAATCACCGCACCGTCATCTCGAAAAGAGCGATCTCCATGCAGCTCGACGAAGTTATCAAAAATTCCTTGTGCAAAATCCAGCGCAGTCAAACGAGCCTGATCACGCGCTTCTTTAATAATCCGAGTGATTTTTGTCATGCTTGACCTCCATGGAATGCTAATAAGGTAGCAAGTGTATCTCTCATGTCACCACGCTTGACGATGGCATCAACAAAACCATGCTCCATGAGAAATTCAGCCTTTTGAAAATCATCTGGCAGTTTCTCACGAACTGTGGACTCAATAACCCGACGCCCGGCAAACCCAACAAGAGCCTGAGTTTCTGCCAGAATAATGTCTCCTTCCATTGCGAAAGAGGCTGTGACACCACCAGTTGTTGGATCCGTCAAGACGGTCAGATAGAAGAGGCCTGCTGCAGAGTGACGCTGAACAGCCGCAGAGACCTTAGCCATCTGCATCAAGCTCATAATGCCCTCTTGCATGCGGGCACCGCCAGAAGCCGTAAACAGCACTATTGGCAATTTATGCTCTGTCGCATACTCAAAGAGACGGGTAATCTTTTCACCCACAACTGTCCCCATAGAAGCCATGATAAAGTTTGAATCCATGATTCCTAGAGCCGCTTTATGCCCCTTGATACTAGCCGTCCCAGTCAGAACCGCCTCATCCAACCCTGTCTTCTCACGGGTAAGTGCCAACTTCTCCTGATAGTTTGGGAAGTTCAGAGGATCCTTGGTTTCAATTCCAGTGAACATCTCCTGAAAACTATTCTCATCCACGGTTAGGTTTAAGCGCTCATGAGCAGAAATACGAAAATTATAGCCACAGTTAGGGCACACACTGTCATTCCCAAGATCTTTTTGGTAAATGGTATGCTTACAACCTGGGCATTTCGAAAAGAGTTCGTCCGGTACCTCAGGCTTTGCTTGAGGCTTTTCCCGACTCGCTCGATTAGGATTGATACGGATATATTTATCCTTCTTTGAAAACAAAGCCATCGTTTACGTCTTCTCCTTTTCAAGATTTTATACTCAGGCACATCAAACTGCAAGAGCCACTGTCTTTCGAGTTTACAGAGCAGCTCTTAAATGTCGTATCTATTGTTTCTCTTGATAAGCCGGAAGGAACTTCTCCATGAGAAAGGCTGTATCATAATCACCAGCAATTACATTGGGATCTGAGATTAAGTCCAGTTGGAATCCGCTGTTGGTCACAACACCGTCAATTTCTAGTTCATAGAGTGCACGTTGCATCTTCATCAGAGCATCGAAGCGATTTTCCCCATGAACAATTATCTTGGCAATCATGCTATCGTAGTAAGGGGGGATGGTGTAGCCAGGATAGACGGCTGAATCAACACGCAGCCCCACTCCACCGCTTGGTAGATAAACATTTGAAATCTTACCAGGACTCGGCGCAAAGTTAAAAGCTGGATTTTCAGCATTGATCCGACACTCAATCGCATGCCCTCGGATTTCAACATCATCCTGACTGAAGGACAGCTCTTGACCGTTTGCAATCTTGATTTGCTCTTTTACGATATCCACACCAGTGACAAACTCGGTCACGGGATGCTCAACCTGCACCCGAGTGTTCATCTCCATAAAGTAGAATTCACCCTTGGCTTCATCAAGCAGAAACTCAATCGTTCCGGCATTTCATAGCCGACAGACTGAGCAGCCCGAACAGCTGCTTCACCAATCTGCTGGCGTAGGGTTTTGCCAATCGCCACAGACGGACTTTCTTCCAGCACTTTCTGATTATTACGCTGCAAAGAGCAATCCCGCTCGCCCAAGTGGACCACATGCCCCTGCTGATCTGCCAGAATCTGCACTTCAATATGGCGCGCTGGATAGATTACTCGCTCCATATACATGGCACCATTACCAAAGGCTGCTTTTGCTTCGCTAGAAGCAGACTCGAAGGCCGCTACTAAATCCTCAGCCTTTTCAACCTTACGAATGCCCTTGCCACCGCCGCCAGCAGAAGCTTTAAGCATGACTGGATAACCAATCTTTTCAGCGACTTCCAAAGCTTCTTCAGAGGTATGAACTTCTCCATCAGAACCTGGGATAACCGGCACTTTCGCCTTAATCATCTGAGCCCGGGCATTAATCTTGTCGCCCATCAAGTCCATAACAGCACCTGAAGGTCCAATAAACTTAATGCCGACTTCTTCGCACATGGTCGCAAATTTAGAGTTTCACTCAAGAAACCAAAACCAGGATGAATGGCTTCTGCACCTGTCAGAACAGCAGCAGACAGGACTGCGTTCATATTTAGATAAGAATCAGTGGACTTAGCTGGACCGATACAGACTGCCTCATCAGCCAGTAAGGTATGGAGTGCTTCCTTGTCAGCCGTTGAATAAACAGCTACCGTATCAATTCCCAACTCGCGGGCTGCACGAATGATTCTGACCGCAATTTCCCCACGGTTAGCAATTAAAATTTTACGAAACATGGTGAAAGCTCCTTTTATCTACTGGCCGATCGCAAAGGTCAAAGTCCCGCTGGCTGCAAGTTTTCCGTCAACTTCTGCTTTCGCCTCTACAACCGCAATCGTTCCGCGGCGCTTGACAAACTTAGCTGTCATAATCAGTTGATCACCTGGTACAACTTGCTTCTTGAACTTAACCTTGTCCATGCCAGCATAAAAGACCAGTTTGCCCTTATTTTCTTCTTTAGACAATTCCAGCACTCCAGCCGTTTGAGCCAGAGCTTCCATGATCAAGACACCTGGCATAACCGGGTATTGAGGAAAATGTCCGTTAAAGAATGGCTCATTGACTGTCACATTTTTCAGAGCAACAATCTCATCTTCACTAACTTCCAAAACACGATCCACCAAAAGCATCGGATAGCGGTGCGGAAGTGCTTCTTTTATTGCATTGATATCAATCATTTGATGCGTACCAGCCCTTTCCCAAATTCAACCATTTCTTCATTCTGAACCAGAATTTCTGTAACCAGACCATCTTTAGGTGCTGGAACTTCATTCATGACTTTCATCGCTTCAATAATCATCAGGGTTTGACCTTTTTTAACTTGATCTCCAACAGATACAAACGGCGGCTTGTCTGGACCAGCTGCTAAGTAAGCTACACCAACCAAAGGACTTTCTACAACATCACCTTCAGCAGCAGGTGCCGGAGCTTCTGAAGCTGTCTCTGGCTCTGCAGGCGGAGCTGCTTGAGGAGTTGTCTCAATCACAGGCGCACTCGCAGGCTGCAAAGGTGCAGCAATTGGAGCAGCACTGGCTGTTGGAACCGCAGCCTGACCTTCATTCTTACTAAAGTCAGCTCATCGCTCTGATTTTTGTAAGAAAACTCACGCAGACTAGACTGGTCAAACTGCGCCATTAAATCTTTAATTTCGTTGATATTCATAGGTTTTTAAGCCTCCCAGCGTTTAAAGGCAAGAACGGCATTGTGGCCGCCAAAGCCAAATGTATTGGAAATCGCATAAGGGATTTCCTGTTCCTTACCTTGACCGTAAATAACGTTGGCTTCAATATATTCTGGCAGCTCTGTTGTACCAGCTGTTTTTGGCACATAGCTATGACGCATTGCTTCAATCGTCGCAATAGCCTCAACTGCGCCCGCCGCTCCGAGCAGGTGTCCTGTAAAGGATTTAGTTGAAGACACCGCTACATCTTTACCAAAGACAGAAACAATAGCTCCGCTTTCGCCTTTTTCGTTAGCAGGGGTTGATGTACCGTGAGCATTGACATAAGCCACATCTTTTGGCTCAATTTCAGCTTCTTCAACCGCTTGTTTGATAGCCTTGATAGCTCCCAAACCTTCTGGATGCGGAGAAGTCATATGGTAAGCGTCACAAGTATGACCGTATCCTACCACCTCAGCCAAGATAGTAGCTCCGCGTTTCTCAGCATGTTCCAAACTTTCCAGAACTAGCATACCAGAACCTTCACCCATGACAAAGCCATTGCGGTCCTTGTCAAAAGGAATAGAAGCGCGCTTAGGATCTTCTGTGGTAGAAAGAGCAGTCAGAGCTTGGAAACCAGCAATCGCAAATGGTGTAATAGAAGCTTCTGAACCACCAACCAGCATCACATCTTGGTAGCCGAACTTAATTGAGCGGAAAGCTTCACCAATCGCATCGTTTGCTGAGGCACAGGCCGTATTGACAGACTTACAGATACCATTGGCTCCAAAGCGCATTGCCACATTTCCTGCCCCCATATTTGGCAAGGCTTTTGGCAAGGTCAAAGGTTTGATACGTTTAGGACCTTTTTCATGCAAGCGAACAACCTGTTCTTCAATTTCCTGAATCCCGCCGATACCTGAAGCTACAATGACACCAAAGCGATCCTTATCCAGCGCATCTACATCTAAGTGAGCATTGTTGACCGCTTCTTGAGAAGCATAAAGCGCATAAAGAGTGTAATTATCATAACGGTTGGTATCCTTTTTGACAAAATATTTATCAAAAGGGAAATCCTGAATTTCCGCCGCATTGTGAACACTATATTCACTATGATCAAATTTAGTAATTGGACCGATTCCAATGTTACCTTCTTTTAAGTTATTCCAGAATTCTTCTGGAGTATTCCCGATAGGTGAAGTTAAGCCGTATCCTGTTACAACAACTCGATTAAGTTTCATATTGAGCTCCTTTATTTAGATGAATCAACTGATTTTATACTCGTTAATATTCAAAAACTTTGACTTACTGCATAGTAAATCCGCCATCAATCGTGAGGACTTGTCCCGTTAAATATTCCTGACTTGCTAAGAAGAGAGCAACATCTGCTACTTCTTCTGGTGTACCAAAACGCTTCATTGGAATGAGTGCCAGAGACGCAGCCTTTACTTTTTCTGGAAGTACATCTGTCATATCAGATGCGATAAAGCCAGGGGCAATACAGTTGACACGGATATTACGTGCTGCTACCTCACGGGCAACTGATTTAGAAAAACCAATCAGACCAGCCTTGGAAGCTGCATAGTTAGCCTGACCGACATTCCCTGCCAGACCAACGACACTTGACAAACTGATGATAGCACCCTGACGAGCTTTTGTCATCGGTTTCAGGACTGATTGCGTCATATTGAATGCCCCAGTAAGATTCACTTTCAGCACCTGCTCAAAATCTTCTTCCGTCATTTTCAGCATGAGCTTATCACGTGTAATACCAGCGTTATTAATCAGTACATCAACAGATCCCAAGGCTGCAACGGCTTCTTCTACCATTCGCTGGGCATCTTCAGCTTTGGAAACATCTCCAATAACAGTTACAACTTTCCCAGAATAGCCGGCAAATCCAGCCAAAACATCATCAGAAATCTCCGCTAGTCCGTTTAAGATGATATTGGCACCGACACTAGCAAATTTATGCGCAATTGCCAATCCAATTCCGCGAGCGGATCCAGTAATTAATACATTCTTGTTTTGTAATTCCATGATGATTCCTCATTATTTTTCTAGAAGAGCATTTAAACTTTCTACATCTTCAACTTGGCGGACATCCGCAGACTTATCAATTTTCTTAATAAAACCAGACAGAACTTTGCCAGGACCAATTTCGATAAACTCAGTCACACCAGCTTCCTGCATTTTAGCAATGCTGTCATAGAAACGCACTGGCTCCATTACCTGACGAGTCAAAAGCTCTTTGACTCTCTCTTTTTCCATCACAGTCGCTTCTGTATTTCCGACTAATGGCCGCACAAAATCTGAAAACTCAACTGTTTCCAAGACTTCTGCCAATCGTTCGCTGGCTGGCTTTAAAAGCGCCGTATGGAAAGGTCCAGATACATTAAGCTGGATTAAGCGCTTGACACCGGAATCTTTCAAAAGCTCCACAGCCTTGTCCACCGCTGCCACTTCTCCGCCGATAACGATTTGACTAGGCGTATTATAGTTAGCTGGTGAGACTACACCAATAGCACTTGCTTCTTGGCAGACCGCTTCAATGAGAGAAACTTCTGCATTTAAAACTGCGACCATTTTCCCAGAACCAGCTGGAGCCGCCTCTTCCATAAAGCTACCGCGCTTAGCAACCAAGGCCACCGCCGTCTTGAAATCAAGGGCACCCGCAGCCACCAAGGCCGAATATTCTCCAAGAGAGAGACCAGCTACCATGTCAGGCTCTACTCCCTGATCAGCTAAGAGGCGATAAATAGCTACTGAAGTCGTTAAAATAGCCGGTTGCGTATAGCGAGTTTGATTGAGCTTTTCCTCATCCTGATCAATCAAAGCTCGGACATCATAGCCTAGAACTTGGCTAGCCTCATCAAAAGTTGACCGCACAAGCTCATACTGATCATAAAGCTCGCGCCCCATTCCAAGATACTGCGCTCCCTGACCGGCGAAGAGAAAGGCTCTTTTAGTCATTTCTAGTTACTCCTGCCCAACGTTTTGCTTCCTGCTGAATCTTCTCAGCAGCACCATAATAGATATCTTTGAGGATTTCTTCGACTGTTTCTTCCTTACTGATTAAACCAGCAATTTGACCAGACATGACGGAACCATTTTCCACATCTCCGCGAACAACCGCATTGGCCAAAGCACCAGCTCCAAGATTTTCAAAAACAGTCAAATCTGGATTTTCTTGCTTGAAGGCTTCTTTTTCTGCCTTTTCGAAATCACGCGTCAGCTTATTCTTAATAGCACGAACCGCATGACCGAAGTGCTGGGCAGAGATAGTTGTATCAATATCACGAGCCTTCAAAATCATATCCTTGTAGTTCTGATGGGCATTGGATTCCTTAGCGACGACAAAGCGAGTTCCGACCTGAACGGCCTCGGCTCCCAGCATAAATCCAGCTGCAGCCCCAGAACCATCTGCAATACCACCTGCAGCAATAACCGGAATGCTAACTGCTTCTGCAACCTGACGAACCAAGGACATGGTAGTCAATTTTCCGATGTGACCACCGGCTTCCATACCTTCTGCGATGACTGCATCCGCACCGATTTTTTCCATTCGCTTAGCCAAAGCCACACTTGGCACAACAGGGATAACTGTAATCCCCGCTTCATGGAAACGAGCCATGTGCTTGCTTGGATTACCCGCACCAGTTGTTACTACTTTTACTCCCTCTTCAATGACGAGATCCACAATGTCGTCTGCAAAAGGAGAAAGAAGCATGATATTAACCCCGAAAGGACGGTCTGTTAAAGACTTAATCTTATCAATATTAGCCTTTACCACTTCTTTGGGTGCATTTCCGCCACCGATGATACCAAGACCGCCAGCTTTTGAAACCGCGCCAGCCAAGTCACCATCAGCAACCCAGGCCATTCCGCCTTGGAAAATAGGATAATCAATATTCAATAATTCTGTAATACGTGTTTGCATAATACCTTCCTTTTATCATTGCTTAAGTAATAGCTTGATCTCAAACTATCACATACTGGATGTATTTTCTTTACTTTGACAGTCAAACTATTACCTAAACAAGAGAGAATATCTTTCGATACTCTCAGTTACTTGCTTATTTAGTTTTTTCTTCTACATAAGCAACCAAATCACCAACTGTGTTCAAACCTTCTTCAGTTTCGATTTGGATGTCAAATGCATCTTCAATTTCTGAAATCACTTGGAACAAATCCAATGAATCTGCTTCAAGATCATCGAAAGTTGACTCAAGAGTAACTTCTGATGGCTCTTTGCCAAGTTCTTCAACGATAATTTCTTGTACTTTTTCAAATACTGCCATGGATAGACTCCTTTAAAAATAAAATATTTTTTATCATGTGTTTCCACTTGATTAACTAAATTGTAACAATAAGCGTGCCCCATGTCAAACCTCCACCGAAACCTGACATCAAAATTGTCTGATTTCCGTTCAGTTTGATTAGTCCTTGCTCGACACACTCAGATAATAAAATCGGGATGCTAGCTGCGCTAGTATTACCATATTCCATCATGTTGGCCGGAAGTTTCTCACGAGCAACACCAAGCTTCTTAGCCATTTATCCAAAATACGGATATTGGCTTGATGCAGCAACAGAAAATCCAAATCTTCCGCTGAAAGCTGACTGCTTTCGATGGTTTCTTTGATAGAACGAGCAACATCACGAATAGCAAAGTCGAAAATAGCTCGACCGTCCATTGTCAGATAAGGTTGATTCTCACCTTTTTCAGAAAAAGGTGAAGCCAAACCCATTTTTCCGCAGGTCAGACTATCTCCGCGAGATCCGTCCGTAAACTGACTTTCTGCCAAAAAATGCTGTTCTGAAGCACTTTCCAACAGTACACCGCCAGCACCATCTCCGAAGAGAACAGCCGTTGAACGATCCGACCAATCTACCGTCTTAGAAAGGGTCTCACTACCTATGATTAGACCTTTTTGATAACGGCCAGAAGAAATTAATTTTTCCCCAGTTGATAAGGCGAAGATAAAGCCACTGCAGGCCGCCGTCAGATCAAAGGCAAATGCATTCTTAGCCCCAATATTGGCCTGTACTCTCGCAGCTGTTGAAGGCATTAAAGAATCCGGCGTAATGGTGGCAACAATGATAAAGTCTAGGTCTTGAGCAGAAATCCCTGACTTTTGCAGCAAATTCTCTGCTACTTTTGTAGCTAAATCACTGGTCGTTTCATCTGACGATAAATGGCGGTTTTTAATCCCAGTTCGACTTGAAATCCACTCATCACTGGTATCCATAATCTCTGCTAGATCATCATTGCTGACAACCTGACGGGGAGTATAATGAGCCACTTGGCTAATCTTAGCATAGTTCATTATTTCAAATCCTCTAGGAAACTATATAAATTTTGCAGGCCCTTTTGCATCACTTGTCTCTCTTCTGGACTCATCCCATCCACTACCTGCATGACCATGCGGTTGTGGAATCGCTTGTGGAGACGATACAAAAGCCGCCCATTCTTTGTCAAATTTAGATGCACCACACGACGGTCAACTTCCGACCGACGCCGCTCAATATAACCCTTACGCTCCAGATTATTCAAACTAGTCGTAACAGTCCCCAAGGTAACCATCAATTCTCGTGATATATCACTTGGAGTAGCATTTGGGGTTGTGCCGATGACATCTATTGTATGCATTTCCTTAATGGAGACATCGTTGAAGCGACTGCTTCTTAGGCTCGATTCTTCAATAACCAAGACATTATTGAAAATAGACGTTAAGTAATCATTTACTAACTGAAAATTCAAAACCAGACCTCCTTAAGAAAATACTTTGACAATCAAATTTTATCAGATAGAAAAACAATTTGCAAGCTTTTTTGAAAATTAATTTGATTTTCAAATATTTTTGTAAACAACTTGCAAAATAAGCAACCTTGAACCAATACATTATTTACCAGTGAAGTTTGGACGACGTTTCTCAGAGTAAGCCCGAACCCCTTCTTTGAAATCCTCTGTGAAAGCCAGCGATTTCTGAAGCTCCAATTCTAGCTCAGCATACTCAGACCAGCCGCTGAACAAACTCTTCCAGACCATTTCTTTCATGGCTCTGTAAGAATTAAGAGAACCGCGTTTCAGCTTCTTGAGCAACTGTTCCGTTGTTTTTTCCAATTTCTCTGCTTCACAGACTTTATAAAGCAAGCCATAATCCAGAGCTTTCTCTGCAGTCAGAGCTTCCCCAGTCATAACCAGATGGGTCGCCCGAGTCACCCCGATAGCACGAGTCAGTAAGTAAAGACCACCAGCATCTGGCGCCAGACCAACACCGACAAAGGCCTGAATGAAACGGGATTTTTCAGTCGCAATACAGAAATCCGCTGCAACTACCATATTGGCAGCCGCACCAGCAACAGGACCATCAACGCTCATGATGACAGGCTTAGGAAGACGTTTCATAGCAAAAGAAATATCATTGACCAATTCAGCGATTTTCACCAAGGATTGGACATCATCATCACTGACTGCTCTCTGCATCTCAGCCAAGTCTCCACCCACTGAAAAAACCTTTCCATTCGCATTGATAACTAAAAATTTGACGGACTCATCCTTAGCAGCAAGTTCAATAGCCTCTAAAATTTCCTCACACATAGGAATATTAAAGCCATTTGAAACTTCAGGACGATTGAAAGTAATCGTTGCTACTTCATCTGCTACATGATAGAGAATTCCATTAAATGTCATTTCAGCTCCATTCCCGACCCGATCTCAAATCAGCCGTTTTGTTTTATTCTTAAATAATTTGATATTCAAATTATGCACAACTTATATTTTATCATAAAATATAAAAGAAAGGAAATAAAAAAATGGGTAAAAAAATTAGGTAGCGTTCCGATTTAAACGATATTAGCAATAATTTTTGGTAAAAAAATAGCATAAAAAAACTGCGTTTGAATAATTTTCAGAATTTTGTTATAATTTTTAAAATAAGATAGGAGAGCCTATGAAAGTTGTAAAATTTGGCGGAAGTTCACTGGCTTCTGCAATTCAATTAGAAAAAGTATTAAACATTGTCAAATCTGACCCTGAACGTCGGTTTGTTGTGGTATCAGCACCAGGAAAACGCCATGATGACGATATCAAAGTAACCGATGCCCTGATTAAATACTACCGAGAATATATTGCTGGAAATGATGTCACACCTAACCAACAGTGGATTATTAATCGCTATGCAGATATGGTGGCTGAATTAGGTTTGAAACCAAAAGTTCTGGAGAAAATTTCCAAAAGCATTACAACCCTTGCAACCCTGCCAATTGAAGAGAACGCATTTCTTTACGATACTTTTCTTGCTGCAGGGGAAAATAACAACGCCAAACTGATTGCAGCATATTTCAGTCAAAATGGCGTTCCTGCTCGCTATGTTCATCCAAGAGAAGCGGGACTCCTCGTTTCCAGTGAGCCAAGTAATGCTCGAATTCTCCCTTCCAGCTATGATAAAATTGAAGAACTCAACAATTCTGATGAAGTTCTAGTTATCCCTGGTTTCTTTGGTGTTACTCAAGATGATCAAATCTGTACTTTCTCCCGTGGTGGTTCTGATATTACAGGTTCTATCATTGCTGCGGGTGTCAAAGCAGACATTTATGAAAACTTTACCGATGTTGATGGCATCTTTGCTGCCCATCCCGGCATTGTCCACAAACCACATTCCATTCCCGAGCTAACCTATCGTGAAATGCGTGAATTAGCCTACGCAGGCTTTACTGTTCTCCATGATGAAGCTCTGCTTCCAGCGTACCGCGGCAAAATCCCGCTGGTTATTAAAAATACTAACAACCCAGAACATCCAGGTACTCAAATTGTTCATAAACACAGCAAGGACCATCTACCAGTCGTTGGAATTGCTGGAGATGCAGGCTTTGTCAGCATTAACATGTCCAAATACCTGATGAACAGAGAAATCGGCTTTGGTAGACGCGTCCTTCAAATTCTCGAAGACCTGAATATTGGTTGGGAGCACATGCCTACAGGAATTGACGACCTTTCCATTATCTTACGTGAGCGCGAATTAACTCCTATCAAAGAGGAAGAAATTCTTCGCCAACTTGTCCAAAAAGCAGAGGTTGATCATGCAGAAATTGAACACGACCTTTCCATTATCATGATTGTTGGCGAAAAAATGAAAAGTCATATTGGTGTAACTGCCACTGCAACTAAAGCTCTTTCAGAAAACAATATCAACATTCAAATGATGTCCCAAGGCTCAAGCGAAGTATCCATCATGTTTGTTGTTGAAAAGAATCAAGAAAAAGCTGCCATTCGTGCTTTATACAGAGCCTTCTTTGAAGTCAATACAGAATCATAAATGCAAACCTCAGAAGCATCTTTATCATACAATCACTCGATAATCGAAAAAGGCAGAAGTTAGTTACGCACTAACTTCTGCCTTTTTGATTTAACTGCTAAATACTGTTATTTAATTCACAGACTATCTGAAAAACAATAGCTTTTAACACTACCACTCACAATCATAGAATTATCTCCCATTGTAAATAATGCCAAAAAGTACAAAAAAAGAGGTAAAACCTCTTTGAAACTCCGCCAGTAGGACTCGAACCTACGACATCATGATTAACAGTCATGCGCTACTACCAACTGAGCTATGGCGGATAACTGCTAAGCGACTTCCATATCTCACAGGGGGCAACCCCCAACTACTTCCGGCGTTCTAGGGCTTAACTGCTGTGTTCGGCATGGGTACAGGTGTATCTCCTAGGCTATCGTCACTTAACTATTGAATTAACTTCCCTGTCCTCTCAGACAAGCCTTGTCAACTCAAAATTGAATACAATATCAAATCTCACAATTTCTAAACCATCCGCTGCACTCTGATGAATCTCTTATTCTAGGATAAGTCCTCGAGCGATTAGTATTAGTCCGCTCCATGTGTCACCACACTTCCACTTCTAACCTATCAACCTGATCTTCTCTCAGGGCTCTTACTAACTTGCGTTATGGGAAATCTCATCTTGAGGTGGGTTTCACACTTAGATGCTTTCAGCGTTTATCCCTTCCCTACATAGCTACCCAGCGATGCCTTTGGCAAGACAACTGGTACACCAGCGGTAAGTCCACTCTGGTCCTCTCGTACTAGGAGCAGATCCTCTCAAATTTCCTACGCCCGCGACGGATAGGGACCGAACTGTCTCACGACGTTCTGAACCCAGCTCGCGTGCCGCTTTAATGGGCGAACAGCCCAACCCTTGGGACCGACTACAGCCCCAGGATGCGACGAGCCGACATCGAGGTGCCAAACCTCCCCGTCGATGTGAACTCTTGGGGGAGATAAGCCTGTTATCCCCAGGGTAGCTTTTATCCGTTGAGCGATGGCCCTTCCATGCGGAACCACCGGATCACTAAGCCCGACTTTCGTCCCTGCTCGAGTTGTAGCTCTCGCAGTCAAGCTCCCTTATACCTTTACACTCTGCGAATGATTTCCAACCATTCTGAGGGAACCTTTGGGCGCCTCCGTTACCTTTTAGGAGGCGACCGCCCCAGTCAAACTGCCCGTCAGACACTGTCTCCGATAGGGATCACCTATCTGGGTTAGAGTGGCCATAACACAAGGGTAGTATCCCAACAGCGTCTCCTTCGAAACTGGCGTCCCGATCTCATAGACTCCTACCTATCCTGTACATGTGGTACAGACACTCAATATCAAACTGCAGTAAAGCTCCATGGGGTCTTTCCGTCCTGTCGCGGGTAACCTGCATCTTCACAGGTACTAAAATTTCACCGAGTCTCTCGTTGAGACAGTGCCCAAATCATTACGCCTTTCGTGCGGGTCGGAACTTACCCGACAAGGAATTTCGCTACCTTAGGACCGTTATAGTTACGGCCGCCGTTTACTGGGGCTTCAATTCATACCTTCGCGTTACCGCTAAGCACTCCTCTTAACCTTCCAGCACCGGGCAGGCGTCACCCCCTATACATCATCTTACGATTTAGCAGAGAGCTGTGTTTTTGATAAACAGTTGCTTGGGCCTATTCACTGCGGCTGACTTAAGTCAGCACCCCTTCTCCCGAAGTTACGGGGTCATTTTGCCGAGTTCCTTAACGAGAGTTCTCTCGCTCACCTGAGGCTACTCGCCTCGACTACCTGTGTCGGTTTGCGGTACGGGTAGAGTATGATACAACGCTAGAAGCTTTTCTTGGCAGTGTGACATCACTCACTCGCTACTAAACTTCGCTCCCCATCACAGCTCAACGTTACAGGTATAAGCATTTGACTCATACCACGCCTCACTGCTTAGACGTACATCCATTCGTACGCACGAGTTAGCCTACTGCGTCCCTCCATCACTTCATACTCTAGTACAGGAATCTCAACCTGTTGGCCATCGGATACACCTTTCGGTCTCTCCTTAGGTCCCGACTAACCCAGGGCGGACGAGCCTTCCCCTGGAAACCTTAGTCTTACGGTGGACAGGATTCTCACCTGTCTTGCGCTACTCATACCGGCATTCTCACTTCTATGCGTTCCAGCGCTCCTCACGGTACACCTTCTCCACACATAGAACGCTCTCCTACCATACCTATAAAAGGTATCCACAGCTTCAGTAAATTGTTTTAGCCCCGGTACATTTTTCGGCGCAGGGTCACTCGACTAGTGAGCTATTACGCACTCTTTGAATGAATAGCTGCTTCTAAGCTAACATCCTAGTTGTCTGTGCAACCCCACATCCTTTTCCACTTAACAATTATTTTTGGGACCTTAGCTGGTGGTCTGGGCTGTTTCCCTTTCGACTACGGATCTTAGCACTCGCAGTCTGACTGCCGACCATAATTCATTGGCATTCGGAGTTTATCTGAGATTGGTAATCCGGGATGGACCCCTCACCCAAACAGTGCTCTACCTCCAAGAATCTTTCATGTCGACGCTAGCCCTAAAAGCTATTTCGGAGAGAACCAGCTATCTCCAAGTTCGTTTGGAATTTCTCCGCTACCCACAAGTCATCCAAGCACTTTTCAACGTGCCCTGGTTCGGTCCTCCAGTGCGTTTTACCGCACCTTCAACCTGCTCATGGGTAGGTCACATGGTTTCGGGTCTACATCATGATACTAAAAGCGCCCTATTCAGACTCGGTTTCCCTACGGCTCCGTCTCTTCAACTAACCTCGCATCATAACGTAACTCGCCGGTTCATTCTACAAAAGGCACGCTCTCACCCATGAACGGGCTCGAACTTGTTGTAGGCACACGGTTTCAGGTTCTATTTCACTCCCCTCCCGGGGTGCTTTTCACCTTTCCCTCACGGTACTGGTTCACTATCGGTCACTAGGGAGTATTTAGGGTTGGGAGATGGTCCTCCCAGATTCCGACGGGATTTCACGTGTCCCGCCGTACTCAGGATACTGCTAGGTACAGAATCTATTTAAAATACGAGGCTCTTACTCTCTTTGGCTGACTTTCCCAAGTCATTCTTCTATAAATTCTGAGTCCACATTGCAGTCCTACAACCCCGAAGAGTAAACTCTTCGGTTTGCCCTTCTGCCTCTTCGCTCGCCGCTACTAAGGCAATCGCTTTTGCTTTCTCTTCCTGCAGCTACTTAGATGTTTCAGTTCACTGCGTCTTCCTCCTCATTCCCTTAACAGAAATGGGTAACAGGCATCAACCTGTTGGGTTCCCCCATTCGGACATCCCCGGATCGAAGCTTACTTACAGCTCCCCGAGGCATTTCGTCGTTTGTCACGTCCTTCTTCGGCTCCTAGTGCCAAGGCATCCACCGTGCGCCCTTACTAACTTAACCTTATTTTTTTGACCTTTCAGTCTTAAACTCATTAATATTCACAGCGTTTTTCGGTTTATTTTTCTTGTTACTATTTGATATCAGTATTCAATTTTTCAATGGACAAGTTCTTTATCTAGTCAAACTAGATAATGGAGCCTAGCAGGGATCGAACCGCTGACCTCCTGCGTGCAAAGCAGGCGCTCTCCCAGCTGAGCTAAGGCCCCACATAGCCCTCTCAAAACTAAACAAGACCCAAGTGCATTCCGTGTGTCCTTACGGACTCCTTAGAAAGGAGGTGATCCAGCCGCACCTTCCGATACGGCTACCTTGTTACGACTTCACCCCAATCATCTATCCCACCTTAGGCGGCTGGCTCCTTACGGTTACCTCACCGACTTCGGGTGTTACAAACTCTCGTGGTGTGACGGGCGGTGTGTACAAGGCCCGGGAACGTATTCACCGCGGCGTGCTGATCCGCGATTACTAGCGATTCCGACTTCATGTAGGCGAGTTGCAGCCTACAATCCGAACTGAGACTGGCTTTCAGAGATTAGCTTGCCGTCACCGGCTTGCGACTCGTTGTACCAGCCATTGTAGCACGTGTGTAGCCCAGGTCATAAGGGGCATGATGATTTGACGTCATCCCCACCTTCCTCCGGTTTATTACCGGCAGTCTCGCTAGAGTGCCCAACTGAATGATGGCAACTAACAATAGGGGTTGCGCTCGTTGCGGGACTTAACCCAACATCTCACGACACGAGCTGACGACAACCATGCACCACCTGTCACCTCTGTCCCGAAGGAAAAACTCTATCTCTAGAGCGGGTCAGAGGATGTCAAGACCTGGTAAGGTTCTTCGCGTTGCTTCGAATTAAACCACATGCTCCACCGCTTGTGCGGGCCCCCGTCAATTCCTTTGAGTTTCAACCTTGCGGTCGTACTCCCCAGGCGGAGTGCTTAATGCGTTAGCTGCGGCACTAAGCCCCGGAAAGGGCCTAACACCTAGCACTCATCGTTTACGGCGTGGACTACCAGGGTATCTAATCCTGTTTGCTCCCCACGCTTTCGAGCCTCAGCGTCAGTTACAGACCAGAGAGCCGCTTTCGCCACCGGTGTTCCTCCATATATCTACGCATTTCACCGCTACACATGGAATTCCACTCTCCCCTTCTGCACTCAAGTTAAACAGTTTCCAAAGCATACTATGGTTAAGCCACAGCCTTTAACTTCAGACTTATCTAACCGCCTGCGCTCGCTTTACGCCCAATAAATCCGGACAACGCTCGGGACCTACGTATTACCGCGGCTGCTGGCACGTAGTTAGCCGTCCCTTTCTGGTAAGATACCGTCACAGTGTGAACTTTCCACTCTCACACCCGTTCTTCTCTTACAACAGAGCTTTACGATCCGAAAACCTTCTTCACTCACGCGGCGTTGCTCGGTCAGGGTTCCCCCCATTGCCGAAGATTCCCTACTGCTGCCTCCCGTAGGAGTCTGGGCCGTGTCTCAGTCCCAGTGTGGCCGATCACCCTCTCAGGTCGGCTATGTATCGTCGCCTTGGTGAGCCGTTACCTCACCAACTAGCTAATACAACGCAGGTCCATCTGGTAGTGATGCAATTGCATCTTTCAATTAATTATCATGCGATAATCAATGTCATGCGGTATTAGCTATCGTTTCCAATAGTTATCCCCCGCTACCAGGCAGGTTACCTACGCGTTACTCACCCGTTCGCAACTCATCCAAGAAGAGCAAGCTCCTCTCTTCAGCGTTCTACTTGCATGTATTAGGCACGCCGCCAGCGTTCGTCCTGAGCCAGGATCAAACTCTCATTAAAAAGTTTGAGTTCGCACTCATTACTGTCCACTGACAGATTTATTTTCGTTTTTTGACAGGTTACATATCTCTATGTCACCCTGCACTTGGTTCGTCTTGTTCAGTTTTCAAAGGGCTTTGTCTTTCGCGACAACTATATTAGTATATCACCTATACCACCCAACTGTCAATACCTTTTTTGAAAAAATTTAAAAAAATATTATTTTTAAATTGGTGGATTGTTTTGCATACCTTCGAGGCTGATAATTGACCTACATTCTTTCTTTTTAAAGGTGCAAAAAATGCCCTTTCGGACATTTTTTCTATTCTTGTTCTTGTTTATACTTTTCGAGTTCAGCTTTATTAGCCCAGACATAGTGTCCCGGACGAATCTCTGCCATTTCTGGTTTATCAACTGAATAATCGTGCTGTTCAGGATCATAGACCTTCAACACTTTTTTACGCTCCAAGATTGGGTCTGGAATTGGAACAGCTGAGAGCAGGGATTGTGTATAAGGGTGGACAGGATGGTTGAACAATTCCTCTGTCTCTGCCACTTCTACAATGACACCTTTGTAAATCACGGCGATACGATCAGAAATAAAACGAACTACCGAAAGGTCATGGGCAATAAACAGATATGTCAAGCCCAACTCTTTTTGGAATTTTTTCAAAAGATTCAAAACCTGAGCCCGAACAGATACGTCCAAAGCAGAGATTGGCTCATCAGCAATTACGAAATCTGGTTGCATGACCAGAGCACGAGCAATCCCAATCCGCTGACGCTGTCCACCAGAGAATTCATGAGGATAGCGAGTTAAATGCTCAGCCAACAGCCAACTTCATTGATGATATTTTTAACTTTTCTTTGCCGGTCTTCTTCACTATCAAACAAATGGTAATTATAGAGACCCTCAGATATGATATAGTCAACCGTTGCACGTTCATTCAGGCTAGCTGCTGGGTCTTGAAAAATCATCTGAATCTTGCGAATCAAGTCTGCTTCTTCTGCTTTTGACTTTTTACCATTAATCTTTTTGCCTTCGTAGAAGATATCACCTGCACTGGTATCATTAAGGCCGATAATAGCTCGACCAATAGTAGTCTTACCAGAGCCTGATTCTCCTACAAGAGAGAAAGTTTCCCCCTTGTTGATGAAGAAATTTGCGTTTTTTACTGCTACAAATTTCTTACTTCCTTCGCCGAAGGAAATTTCTAAATCTTTAATTTCAACTAATTTTTCAGTCATTTCCTTCCTCCTAAGCTTCTAATTGATTGAAGCCCATTTTCGAACGAATTTTTTCATGTAGGTTTTCGATAATCTCTGGTTTATCAACCTTAGGCGCATCTTCGTGCAGCAACCAAGTCTTAGCCCAATGAGTATCTGAGACCTTGAAAGCCGGTGCTTCTTCTTCAAAGTCAATTGACATGGCATAGTCAGAACGCAAAGCAAAGGCATCCCCTTTGATTGGTGAATAAAGTGACGGCGGAGTACCAGGAATCGAGTAAAGCGCACCATTCGCATCTGCCAACTGAGGCAAGCTGGATAGCAAACTCCATGTATAAGGATGTTTTGGCTCGTAAAAGATTTCTTCAACTGTACCGTATTCTACAATTTCACCGGCATACATGACCGCAACCTTATCTGCAATACTAGCCACAACACCAAGGTCGTGCGTAATAAAGATAGTTGTGAAATGATATTCTTGCTGCAATGATTTGAGCAAGTCAATGATCTGCGCTTGAATCGTTACATCGAGGGCCGTTGTCGGCTCATCACAGATAAGAATATCAGGGCGGCAAGCCAAGGCAATAGCAATTACAATCCGCTGACGCATACCACCTGAGTATTGGAAAGGATATTCTTCGAAACGTTTTTCTGCATCTGGAATCCCGACCTTACTCATGTAGTCAATGGCCATTTTTTTAGCTTCTTTGGCTGATTTTCCTTGGTGCTTGATAATGACCTCTGTAATCTGGCTTCCAATGGTATTAATGGGATCCAAGCTCGTCATCGGATCTTGGAAGATAGTCGCAATTTTTGCACCGCGAATAGGCTCCCAATCCTTGTTACTACGAAGAGTCGTCAAATCTTTACCGCGGTAGTCAATGGTTCCTTTAGCTACACGGCCATTTTCTTCTAACATACCGGTAAAGGTCTTGGTCAAGACAGACTTTCCTGAGCCTGATTCACCAACAATAGCCAGAACTTCGCCTTCAATCAAGTCCAGAGAGACTCCACGAATGGCGGTTAAGACACGATCGCGAACATCGAATTCCACGACAATATCGCGAGCAGTCAATATTACATTTTCATTCTTTGTCATATTTACTCCTATCTATGTGTACGTGGATCGCTGGCGTCGGCTAAGTTTTGACCAACTACGAAGAAAGTAAGGGATACCAAATCAGAGTTGTGAGTGGAATCCAAAAGAGGTAGGCATTTGTCGTCACGTTTTGTGAATAATCTGAAATCAAGCGTCCCAAACTCGGCACTGTTACAGGAAGTCCTAATCCAAAGAAGGACAGAAAGGCTTCGTAAGAGATAAAACTTGGCAGCATCTGTGAAGTGGTGGTCACGATAACAGATACCAACTGCGGCATAATGTTCTTCGTAACAATCTTGAGAGTCGGTGTACCAAGGGTACGAGAGGCAAGGTTATATTCCAAATCCCGATAGCGCATAATCTGCACACGGATGGTGTAGGCAATACCGACCCAACCAGTAATCGTCATGGCAAAAATAAGATTCCAGAAACCAGCACCGATAGAGTAGGTCAAGACAATAACAATCAAGAGGGCTGGGATATTTGAAATGATATTGTAGATTTCCATCATGACACGGTCAACTGTTTTGGAAATTCCCCAGATACCGCCAATGATAACTCCGATAGCCAGATTAATAACCGTCGCAATAATCGAAATAAGAATAGAGTTACGGGCACCAAACCAAACACCGTCAAAGAGAGACTTACCATTACTATCCGTTCCAAACCAGTATTGAGCACTTGGTTTGATATAACGCATGCTAAAATCATTTACCTTGCTCACATCATTAAAGTCGAAGTTTGAAAACATAGGATAAATGAAGCTCATGAGAATAATGGCAATCAGAATCCCTAGCATGGTAATGGTTGATTTCTTTTTCAGAAATTGACGCATGACTGATTTCCAGTAAGAATAGGCTGGAGCATCAATCGTTTCAGAGGCAAAATCGTCACGTTTGACAAATTGGAATTTGCTTTTATCAATTGTAGCCATTATTTACCTCCTTTTGATGTTAACTTAATACGTGGGTCCAGTACAGTCATCAGAATGTCACCCAGCAAGAGAGCAAAGATAGACAGACATGTGAAGATGAATACAAGACCAACAACCATAGAGTTATTGGATGCCTTAACAGAATCAATCAGCATCTTACCCATACCAGGAAAGGCAAAGACAGTTTCTGTCAGAGTCGCACCTGCAATAACACCAACGATAGAAGCTGGGATACTAGATACCAGCGGCACCATAGCGTTTTTAAAGATGTGCTTGTTAGAAATTTCTTTTTCAGAGAGACCCTTAGCACGTGCAAAGCGGACAAAGTCCTGAGACTGCAGGTCAATCATATAACGACGAATCCAAACAGCTGTCCAAGGAGCACTCAAAAGCCCTAAAATAACAGCTGGAAGGACATAAGAACGCCAATCTCCTGCTCCCAAGATTGGGAAGGAGTCTGGAAGACCAACAGCAGACCCCGCCAAACGAACGATGTAAACCAAGGCGATGGTTGGCAGTGACATCATAAAGGTCAAGCCCGCTGTAGAAATGCTATCAAACCATGTATTCTTGAGTCGAGCCATGTAGGATCCGAGTGGAATAGCAATCAGATAAGACAGAGCCACACCAATCAAACCGATAATGGCTGAGCTGGTAATCATGGATGGATTTTGATAGTTGCTTTGAGTCGCCGTATAAGCATCTCCCTTACCAAACTTAGCAATATCCTGTGAGTCTGCTTTGCTTGGCGTCTTATAGGTACGAGAGTAAATGTTAACAGACGATGTCTTTTTACCTGTTGGGAATTGAACTTCAGAAGACTTAGTTTGTCCTTGTCCCTGTGTAATAACCTGCAGAACAGGGATATTGGCATAGGTTGGATAAGAATTCCCTAAATTAAAGGTAATAAAGTTCTGGTGGACAAATGGGAACTGACCATTAAAGTACAGCAGATACTTATGCTTGGTACCAGAACCCACAAGAGACCAGCCAACAGAAGGATCATTTTCAAACCGGATATAACGCTCTAGGTTTGGATTTTCCTCATCTTGGATAACATTTGGATGGTCAATTTGAATCAAATTAGCATAGAACTCAAAGACACGTTCATAAACAGGTACTTCACGTACAGCATAGAATTCTCCGCTCAGTGGGAATTTCTGCAATTTCCAGCCATTGCCAAGTTTATCAATATACTTCTGATAAATCTTCTCGTTTGCTTCTGTAGCTTCTGTGGTAACAGAAGAATCTTCCTTGCTGGCTTTCTCCTGCAGTTCCTTTGTATCATAATAGTCAATGTAGCCCATCCGCTCAAAGATAGTGTTTCATAGTTAGTCTTTTTATCTTTATTTGTCGCTATCTTATTATAGTTAGGATCCTGCTTGAAAATCAACCTTCTTGGCACCATAGTATAGATAATGGCATAAGTCAGGGTCGTCACCAAGAAAATCGACACAATTGAGCGTAAGATACGCATAAAAATATATTTTTTCATTTATCGTTTCCTTTAAATTCCAAAAGAACTTTCTCCTCTATTAGAGAAAGTTCTCTTAGCAAGCTTATTTCACGTGGTCTGCTAATTCTTCTTGAGCTTTTTTATTAGATTCCGCACGTTCTTTATTCCATTTTTCCTGAGCGCTATTATAATCTTTTGTCGTTACAGGCTCATCCTGCAATTTCATGTATTTATAACTTGCTGCTTCACGCGCCTTAGCACCAGACCAAGCAAACGGTGCTGAGAAAGGCACTACCTTAGTCAAGGTTGGACGGCCTGTTCTAGAAGTTACCGGAATCAACAAAGCACTATCAGTCAGCCAAGCCTGAGCAGCCGCATATTTTTCATATCGCTTGTTCAAATCTTGCTTTTCTGCACCCGCTTCGTCAACCAGCTTGGTATATTCATCCAAACCAACTTGTTTCGCTGCGGCATTATCTGTGCCATCAAATCCTAAGAAGGTCTTGGTGTTTTCACCACCAGGTTTGATGACATCTAGATAAGTAGATGGATCTTGATAGTCCGGAGACCAGCCGACATTATCTGAAATATCCCAGTCTTCTTCAGCAGCAGAAGGAGCAAACAAGGTAATGTTAGTCACTTCATCCTTAGACAATTGGTGAACATCAATCACAACATTATCTGTTCCCAAAGTCTTCTCAATGGATTGCTTGAGGGATTGAACGCGCTGTACTTTAGAAGTAGCTGTTTGATCAACCGGAATGTCCAGATGAATTGGGAATTCCACTCCATCAGCTTTCAAAGCTTCTTTGCTTTAGCAAATTCAGCCTTTGCTTTGTTCTCGTTATAGAGACCATCTTGGCCATCTGAGAAGTCCACATCTTTCCACTCGTCGCCATAAGTTACTACTTTTTCCTTAACTAGGTCACCGAAGGACTTGTCACCAGCCTGCACAAATGTAGGTGGGATGTAAAGGTTACGAAGAAGTTTGTCTGCTCCGTCCTTACCATTAATCTGAGATGCATAGGACTCACGATTGAAGGCAAAGGTCAAAGCCTGACGGAAGTCCTTGTTAAGCAAGGCTTTCTTAGTTGAAGTTTTTTGAGCTTCTGATGTCTTAGCCGTATGATTATAAGACTGACGATCAATGTTAGTACCTACTAAGAAAGTTGAGGCATCTTGAGGTGTATAGACGATATTATCTTTAAAGTCTTTTTCAACCTTTTCATAAGTCGCACTAGTTGGGAAAAGTCTGGCTGTTGTCAATGCGCCTTGGCTGAACTGCTCAGCAGGTTTTCCTTGATCTTGTCCATCATAGAAAGAGAGTTTCACTGCATCTACGTGAACATTTTCTTTGTCCCAATAATTAGGATTCTTCTCAAATTGAATTTCAGATTTTGAAGTCAATGATTTGAGCAAGAAAGGTCCGTTATAAAGCAAGCTTGTTGGATCAGTTGCTTGAGCGAACTTATCGCCTTGGTTTTTCAAAAAGTCTTTGTTTACTGGGTAGAGAATTCCCATTGTAGTTTTAGAATTCCAGAAGCTCTCTGGCTCATTAAGAGTATACTCAACGGTATGATCATCGACTGCTTTGATCCCTACTTCTGAGAAATCAATCTTCCCAGAAATATAGTCCTTAAGCCCTTTGACAGAATCCTGAACCAAGTAGATTGTTTCAGATTTATTGTCTGCCGCATACTTAAGACCTGTGACAAAGTCTTCTGCTGTGACATCTGCGTACTCTTCACCTTCAGAAGTATACCACTTAGCATCTTTGCGAAGCTTGTATGTATAGGTCTTCCCATCTGGTGATACAGTCCATTTTTCTGCCATTGAAGGAACCAAGTTCCCATATTGGTCGTTTTCTAAAAGACCGTCAATGACATTTGCTGTCAAGTCTGTTGTAGCAGCTTTACTTGAAGTGAGATAGTTCAAGTTTTCAGGATCTGTCTCGTAGATATAATTAAAGGTGTTAGAACTGCCTGATTTTGTGTTTGGCTTAGAGCCTGAGCAAGCTACAAGAAAGCCAGCCGCAAGAAGAGTAACTCCTGCTAACGCAAGGACTTTGCTTTGTTTCATATGGGTTTCTCCATCTTTTAGATTTTTAGATTTAATTAAGATTATAGCATAGATAGTACTAAAAGTAAAATAAATTTTCAGAATATTAAGTTAGCTCACTGGCACCCTCATATGTTTATGTAATCAGGTTTCCCGCATGTCTGTCATCTAGGATTAGACAACCTTAGTCTCGCCCATTCCGCCTCTAAAATCATCAAATCCCACTGTTGCTACAATGGGATTTTCTTGATTTATTTGATATGTTCCGCGAGTTCTTCTTGAGCTTTTTTATTGGATTCTTCCTTTTCTTTTGCCCATTTTTCACGCGCTTTCTCATATTCTTTAGTCGTTATTGGTTTATCTTGGATTTCAACATATTTAAAGCTGTATTCACCCTTGTTTCCAGTCCAAGCAAATGGTCCTGAGAATGGAACAACCTTACGGACACTTGGTGTTGCACCAGATGACCATGCCGGCATTAACAGAGCACTGTCTGTCAGCCAAGCCTGAGCTGCAGCATATTTTTCGTAACGTTTGTTAATATCCTCGTTTTCCGCAGCTGCGTCTTCCAAGAGCTTGTCATACTCTTCAAAGCCGGCCTCTTTAGCTGCTGCATTATCTGTTCCAGGGTCAAAACCAAAGTAGCTGTCAACATTCTCACCAGTCTTAGAGCCAGTGATTTCCAGATAAGAAGATGGATCGTTATAATCTGGACTCCAGCCAAGATTATTATTCAAATCCCAGTCTTCTTGAGATGCCGAGGTCGCAAAGTAGGTGATGTTATTCAACTCATCATCTGTCATCTGCTGAATATCAATCACCACATTGTCAGAGCCAAGATTAGCTTCAATAGACTGCTTCAGTGACTGAACACTCTTAACGCCATTGGTATCTGCTGAGCTGACCGGAATATCCAGATGAATAGGGAATTCCACTCCTTCTGCCTGCAGCGCTTCCTTAGCTTTGGCAAATTCTGCCTTGGCTTTCTGGATTATAAAGACCATCCTGAGCGTCGTCTAATTTGACTCCCTTCCACTCATCGCCATAGCTAGCCAGATTTTCTTCTACAATGCTGCCGAACTCTTTCCCATTAGCTTGAACAAAGGTTGGCGGAACAAAGGTATTACGAAGCTGCTTGTCTGCTGCTTCTTCGCCATTGGTTTGTGCAGAATAGGCAGTACGGTCAAAGGCAAAAAGCAGAGCCTGACGGAAATCTTTATTGAGCAGTGCTTTCTTAGTGGACGATTTCTGTGCATCCGTTGTCTTAGAAGTATGCTCGTAAGACTGACGGTCGATATTAGTTGTGACAACGAAGGTTCCTGAGCCTTGAGGAGTGTAGACGATATTGTCGCCATACTGTTTCTTCACACTGGCAAAGTTGGAGCTGTTTGGGAAAAGACGAGCAATGGTGTAATTGCCGTCAGAGAAGCCACGCACTAGAGATTCTGTATCTTGACCATCATAGTAAGAGAATTTGACAGTGTCAATTTTTACCTTTTCCTTATCCCAATAGTTTGGATTCTTCTCTAAGCTAATTTGAGATTTCGAAGTGATAGATTTCAAGATAAACGGACCGTTATAGAGGACACTGGTCGGATCCGTTCCCTGAGCAAACTTGTCACCTTTTGATTTCAGAAATTCTTCATTAATTGGGAAAAGAATCCCCATGGTTGTCTTAGAATTCCAGAAACTTTCTGGCTGATTGAGAGTGTATTGAACAGTAGAATCATCCACCGCCTTAACACCAACTTGGGAGAAGTCAGTTATTTTACCATTGACATAGTCGTCCAAGCCTTTAATGGATTTGAACGATATAGAGACCATCAGACTTGCTGTCAGCAGCATGCTTCAGACTGGTTACAAAGTCCTTAGCAGTCACATCTGCATACTCTTCACCATCAGAAGTATACCATTTCACTCCCTCACGAAGCTTATAAGTATAGGTCAGACCATCTTTTGAAACAGTCCAATCTTCCGCTAGAGAAGGCACTAAGTTACCATACTTATCGCTTTCCAGCAAACCATCCACTACATTAGCCATAATCTCATTGGTTGCCCGCTTATTGGACACTGTGTAATCCAGCGTATCTGGATCTGCGGTATAAACATAGCTATAGTTTTTCCCAGATGAATTGGAGCCACCAAACGAACAGGCAGCCAGAATTCCTACAGAGAGAATGACAAGCCCAGTCGCAGCAGCTAACTTAGATGTTTTCATAAACTTCCTCCAGTTTTCATTAAGATTACTTTCATTATAGCACTTCTGCGACAGGATGTAAACGCTTCAATGCAATAGAGAGTCATATAAAAAAGAGAGAACAAAAATGTTCTCTCCATTAAATCACTTATTTCAACACTGTCAGCAAAGAGCCGAGCTCTTGCTGTTCTGGATTTTATTTAATGTGTTTTTCTAGCTCTTCTTGGGCTTTTTTTGTTGGATGCTTCCTTTTCTTTTTCCCATTTCTTAAGAGCCGCTTCATAGTCTTTGGCTGTCACAATATCATTTTGGAGTTCCATGTTCTTAAAGACATAGACATCTCCTTTGATTCCGACATAAGAGTAAGACTTGGTAAATGGCACGACCTTCTGAACAACTGGTGAACCACCCGCAGAAACACTAGGAATAACAATGGAGCTATCTGTCAGCCAAGCCTGAGCTGCTGCGTATTTGGTATAACGAGCGTCAGTATCTTGTTTTTCCTTATCTGCATCATCCAATAACTCTTTGTATTCGTTCAAGCCGACTTTGTTGACGATATCTTGATTTTTCCCTTTTTCTAAGCCTATATTATCCAGAATATCACCAGTTTCTGGGTTGAAAATATTCAGATAAGTTGATGGATCTTGATAATCCGCTGACCAGCCAGACACGTTGAGGTCGTAGTCTTTCTGAGCTGCTGTTTCTGCAAAGTAGGCTGAATTATCGTAGTCATCTGTGGACATTTGCTGAACATCAATAACGACATTTTCTTGACCAAGCGCTGCTTCAACAGACTGCTTGAAAGAGTTGGTCCGCTGTACTAAGACTTTGTCAGTCTGATCCACAGGAACATCAATATGGATAGGGAATTCAACACCTTCTGCTTGTAAGGTTTCTTTAGCCTTAGCAAACTCTGCCTTAGCCTTGTCAGCATTGTAGATGCTGTCTTGGGCATCTGTCAGTTTGACACCGCTCCACTCATCGCCGTATGTAGGAAGTTTGCTCTCTACAACATCTGAAAAGTCTTTGCCATCAACCTGCACGAAGCTAGGAGGAACAAGCAAGCTACGGATGAGTTTAGTCGCTCCATCTTTGCCATTCATCTGAGCTCCAAAAGATGTACGGTCAAAGGCAAAGTTAATCGCCTGACGGAAATCCTTGTTTTGAATAGCCGCTGTAGTCGCTGTCTTCTGAGCATCTGTGGTCTTAGACGAATGATTATAAGCCTTACGATTCAGATTGAAGCTAAAGAAATAGCTGGTTGAGTTCTGTGGTGTGTAGATAATATTGTCTTTGTATTGCTTTTCTACAGAAGCGTAGTTAGAACTTGTCGGATAAAGCCGCGCTTGAGAATAGGCACCGTCTGAGAAGTTGCGGATCAGTGATTCTTGGTCTGAACCATCATAGTAAGTCAGTTTTATATTTTCAACCTTGACATTGTCCTTATCCCAGTAGTTCTGGTTTTTAGCATATTCAATGACAGACTTAGAAGTGAATGCTTTCAGAATATAAGGGCCATTATAAAGAATGGAAGAAGGTTTTACAGTACCAAAATCTTTTCCTTTTGATTCCAAGAATTCCTTGTTAATCGGAAAGAGAATCCCCATAGTCGTCTTGGAATTCCAATAACTTTCTGGCTGGTTAAGAGTGTACTCGACAGTATAGTCATCGACAGCCTTGACGCCAACTGTTGAAAAGTCATTTGACTCACCCTTGACATAGGCATCCAAGCCTTTGATAGAGCTTTGGACAATTGGAAGAGCCTCTGATTTTTCATCTGCTGCGTGCTTCAAACCAGTTACAAAATCCTGGGCTTTGACACTTTCATATTCCTCTCCATCTGAAGTGTACCATTTAGCATCCTTACGAAGCTTATAGGTATAGGTCAGACCATCCTTTGAAACAGTCCAGTCTTCCGCAATAGATGGAACCAGATTGCCATACTTGTCATTTTCCAAAAGACCATCGACCAGATTTGAAGCCACATCAGAAGTCGTTGCCCGATTGGAGTTTACATAGTCCAAGGTATCAGGATCAGCAATATAAACATAAGAGTATGTATTGCTGGCACTGGAGCTTCCACAAGCAGCTAAAATCAGTGTTGACACGACTGTCAGTCCAGTAATGGCCAACCATTTAGATTTTTTCATGAGCATTCTCCTTCTCAATTTATATTGTATTATTATACAATATTTTTTTATAAAAACAAATGCTTTTATGTAGAAAAAAATAATAATTTTCTATTTTTTTCAGCTTGTATATCTGTATTATTTCAAATATTTTTTTCTATTTTTGTGAGATTTTTTTGAAAGATCTTTTTTATAAAAAAATCTCTTTAAAAAGATTGCTCTACTGTTCTTTACATTTATTTTGTAATCTTTTATTATCCTTGATTTGTAAAAGAAAAGAGAATTTTATGATACAATGGTTATATCTTGTTTTAGGGGAAAAAAATGAAACGATTATTCCTATGTTTACTAGTTTTGGTCGGAATGACCGCCAGCAAGGTTGCAGCAGATGATTTCAACATTGCCGCTAAGAGTGCAATGGCTGTAGACGCTACTTCCGGAAAGATTCTCTACGAAAAAGATGCTAATACACCAATTGAAGTCGGCTCCATCACCAATCTTTTGACCGTCTATCTGGTCTATGAAGCCATTGACAGAGGAGACTTGACTGCCGATACTTATGTTGATATTTCAGACTATGCTTACAATCTGACAGCTAATCCAAATATCAGTAATGTCCCTTTGGAAGCCAAACGTTACAAAGTCAAGGACTTGATTGCCGCCTCCTTGATGTCCAGCTCCAACAGTGCCACGATTGCCTTGGCTGAAAAGGTTGGGGGCAGCGAAGAAAATTTCGTCCAAATGATGAAGGCCAAGCTTAAAGAATGGGGAATCAAAGATGCTACTATTGTGAACTCCACAGGGCTGAATACTCTTCTTCTAGAATACGCAACTGAAGAAACAGAGTATGGCACCTCAGCTAGCACAGCTAAAAAAAGCAAGGACACTGAAAACAAATTCAGTGCCTACGACTTGGCTGTTATCAGCCGGCATCTGATTATGGACTTCCCTCAAGTGACAGAGATCACTTCCAAGTCCACAGCCAAAATTGCGGGGACGAGTCTGGAAAATTATAACTTCATGCTGGAAAACCAGTCCAACTTCCGCTCAGGTGTAGACGGACTTAAAGCCGGCAGTTCGGATAAGGGAGGATCTTCCTTTGTTGCGACGACTACTGAAAATGGTATCCGCATGATTACTGTTGTGCTGGACGTTGAGCAAACTGACGGCGACCCCTACGCACGCTTTGTAGCCACAGCCTCTTTGATGAACTATGTTTCGCAAACTTCACCCAGACGACTATTGTGGCCGAGGGGGAAGCCTACAATAAAAGCCATTCAACCGTTATTGACGGCAAGCAAAAGACCGTTCCAGCCGTCGCCAGCAAGGATTTCACCATCATTGAGCGCATCGCCAATCAGGCTGAGCACAAGGTGGAATTTTCAACCAACGAAAAAGGCTTCCAAGCTCCGCTGAAAAAAAATACTGAGCTTGGCACCCTGACCTATACCGACCCTGAACCGATTGGCCAAGGCTATCTAGAAAACAAAGCACCCTCTGTCACGATGGTGGCCGGCCAAGAGGTAGAAAAAAGCATCTTCTTCAAGGTCTGGTGGAATGACTTTGTCCGCTATGTCAACGAGAAATTATAAAGAAAAGCCGCGAATCAAATGATTCGCGGTTGTTTGTATGGTTTGTAAATGTTGGACTAGAACTAGCAAACATCTTTGAATCTTAACTCGCAATGCGTGGCTTCAAGCAGTGATTTAAAGTTTTGCTTAGACAAAGTTTTACCCAACTGATCCTTCCATTTCATAGCTGATCAAGCGGTTAAGCTCAACAGCGTATTCCATAGGCAGTTCTTTGGTGAAAGGCTCAACAAAGCCCATGACAATCATTTCGGTAGCTTCGGATTCGGATAAGCCACGGCTCATGAGATAGTAGAGCTGCTCTTCTGAAATCTTAGAAACCTTAGCCTCATGCTCCAGAGCCACCTGAGAGTTATGAATTTCATTAAAGGGAATGGTATCTGATGCCGAAATATCATCCATGATAATCGTATCACACTCAATATGGCTGACAGATTTCTGTGAATTCTTTCCAAAGGTCACTTGACCTCGGTAATCCACTTTACCTCCACCCTTAGCAATAGACTTAGACACGATAGATGAGCTGGTATGCGGAGCATTGTGAATCATCTTAGCCCCTGTATCTTGGTGCTGATTGGTATTAGCAAAGGCAATAGAAAGCATAGTTCCACGCGCTCCAGGTCCGTCCAGATAGACAGACGGATACTTCATAGTTGTTTGCACCAAGGTTCCCGTCAATCCACTCAACCGTCGCATCTTTCATGGCCCGCGCCCGCTTGGTCACGAGGTTGTAGACATTGTCGGACCAGTTTTGAATAGTGGTGTAGCGCATATAGGCCCCATCAAGGGCAAAAATTTCAACAATCGCAGCATGCAAGCTATTGCTGGAATAAGTCGGAGCTGTACATCCTTCTACATAATGGACGCTAGCGCCCTCGTCAACGATAATCAAAGTCCGCTCAAATTGACCAGAATTTTCATTGTTAATCCGGAAATAAGTCTGCAAAGGAACATCTACCTTGACACCTTTTGGCACATAGATAAAGGTACCACCAGACCAGACGGCGGAGTTGAGAGCTGCTAGCTTGTTATCTGTTGGAGGGACCAGCTTAGCAAAATACTGCTTGAAAAGCTCTGGGTATTCCTTAAGAGCTGAGTCGGTATCCGTAAAGACGATCCCAAGCTTTTGGAACTCTTCCTTCATGTTGTGGTAGACCACTTCGGATTCATACTGGGCAGCCGCACCAGCCAAGTAAGCTCGCTCCGCTTCTGGGATCCCAATCTTCTCAAAGGTTTCCTTGATCTTCTCAGGCACTTCATCCCAGCTTCTAGCAGGTTTATCAGAGGCCTTTTGGTAATAAATCAAGTCATCAAAATTAATTTCCGACAAATCCGGCCCCCAAGTCTGCATCGGCATCTTCTTGAAAGCCTCGTAGGATTTGAGGCGGAAATCCAGCATCCATTCTGGTTCATCCTTGGCTGCAGAAAGCTCACGTATAACTGCTTCATTCAGCCCTTCCCTGTCGAGAGAACAGGCTCAACATCGTCATGGAAACCAAACTTGTATTCACCGAGATCAATCGGTTTTGGTTCTACTCTTTCTTCTGACATAATTTCCTTTCACATTCTTACTTTTTATCTTCTTCAATTGCTCGCTTGAGGGCATTCCAACCCAAGGTCGCACACTTAATCCGCTGCGGGAATTTGGCAACGCCTGCTAAAAAGGCTCCATCTCCCAATTCTTTCTGGCGACTGTCTTCCTGGCCCTGAACCATCTGCGAGAAGACTTCTGCTAATTCCAGCGACTGCTCTTTTGTCTTGCCCAGAACCGCATCCGTCATCATGCTGGCTGAAGCCGTTGAGATAGTACAGCCGGAATTCACAAAGGCAATATCCTCAATCTTATCTTCCGCATTAAACTTCACAGACAGGCTGATGACATCACCACAGGTTGGGTTATTAAGGACTACCTGCTCCACATCTTCCAGTTTCCCATGGTGATGGGGGTGAGCTGAGTGATCGGTCACAACCGCCTTGTAAAGACTGTCTAACTTAGAAAGCGCCATTGAAAAACTCCTTTGTCTTTTCTAAAGCATCTACTAGCTTGTCGCAATCTGCATAGGTATTGTAGATATAAAAGCTAGCCCGCACAGTCGCTGGCACCTGCAGATAGGTGAGCAAAGGCTGGGCACAATGGTGACCCGCCCGAACAGCTACTCCTTCGTAGTCTAGAGCCGTCGCGACATCATGCGGATGGAGACCATCCAGGTTAAAGGCAATCACACCTGATCGCTGGGCCAAATCCTGAGAGCCATAAATGGTCAAACCTTCCACTGCCTGCAGCTTAGGAAATACGTAGGCAATCAGGTCCTGCTCATGCTGGGCAATGGCATCCATACCCAAGTCTTCCAAATAATCAATGGCCGCCGCAAGACCGATTGCTCCTGCCATATTCGGCGTTCCAGCCTCAAACTTCCAAGGCAATTCCTTCCAGGTCGCTTCCTGTTCATAGACGAAATCAATCATTTCGCCGCCAAACTCGACTGGTGACATCTGCTCTAGCAGTTCTTCCTTGCCATAGAGTACCCCGATACCAGTAGGTCCGGCCATCTTATGCCCCGAAAAGGTGAAGAAGTCCACATCCAAATCCTGCACATCAATCTTCATGTGCGGAATGGATTGAGCACCGTCCACCACCAAAAGTGCGCCTTGCTGATGAACCAGCTGGGCAATCTCCTTGATGGGGTTGATGACACCGAGGACATTGGAAGCATGAGCCAGAGAGACAAACTTTGTCCGCTCATTGAGCTTGGCACGGAAATCATCCATATCCAGAGCACCATCCTTGAGATAGACATAGACTAACTTGGCTCCGGTCTTCCTGCAAGCTTCCTGCCAGGGAATGACATTGGAATGGTGCTCCATAATCGAAATCATCACTTCGTCACCAGGCTGTAGCTTTTCAGCCGCAAACTGAGCCACCCAATTAAGGCCCGTCGTGGTTCCTCGCGTAAAGAGGACTTCTCTGCTAGAAGCCGCATTGATAAAAGAACGAACTCTTTCCCTGGCTGCTTCATAGGCTGCTGTTGCCCGCTCGGCTAGTGTATGCACACCCCGGTGGACATTGGCATTGTCCCTAAGATAGTAATTTTCGATAGCTGCCAGCACCTGCTTAGGTTTCTGGGTTGTCGCCGCATTGTCCAAATAAACCAAAGGCTCATCATTGACAATTTGGTCCAAAATGGGAAAATCTTGCTTGATCACTTCTGCGTTAAATATGGACATGAAGACTCCTATCTACTTACAAGGGACAAGGCCCAGCTTTTTATCTTTTTGCGAGAATAATATCGATATTTTCAATCATTTCATCACGGACTTCTTTAACAGGGATTTCCACAATCACTGAGCCTAAGAAGCCACGCACGACCAAACGTTCAGCCGTCGCCTTGTCAAGCCCCCGACTCATGAGGTAATACATATCCTCTGGATCCACCTGGCCGATAGAAGCTGCGTGACCAGCTGTCACATCGTTTTCATCAATTAAGAGGATTGGATTAGCATCTGAGCGAGCCTGGTCAGACAGCATGAGAACCCGGCTTTCCTGCTGGGCATCTGCTCCCTTAGCCCCTTTGATAATATGTCCGATACCATTGAAGGTCAAGGTCCCTTTTTCCAGAATAACCCCGTGCTGCAGGATATTTCCGATAGAGTTGCAGCCATAGTTGGTCACTCGGGTATCAATTCCCTGAACCTGCTTACCACTGGAAAGAGCCACCACTTTCATATCCGCATGGCTGCCCTTGCCATAGAGGTCGCTGTCAAAGTCAGCCACGACATTACCTTCATTCATAACACCGATAGCCCAGTCAATCATAGCATCGTTGTCCAGCTTACCGCGACGGCTGATATAAGCCGTTACATTTTCGCCCAAGCGGTCAATAGCTGAAAACTTAATCTGAGCGCCAGCCTGAGCAATAACTTCGACAGTGATATTGGCCGTTACTGGAACAGAGCCCTCACCATAAGTTTCCAAGCGTTCCAAGTAGTTAACCTTGGAATGCTTGCCCGCGATAATCAAAATATGCTTGTTAAAAGGAACATCGCTTTCGCTGTCCTGATAAAAAATTCCTTCAATCGGCTGGTCAATCTCAACATTGTCCGGCACATAAAGAACCGCACCGCTGTTGAAATAGGCAGTGTGGTAAGCTGCCAATTTGTCCTCGTCATACTTGACAGCAGACATAAAATGCTTCTCTACCAGCTCTGGAATTTCTTCCAAAGCAGAGTGGAAATCTGTGAAGACCACACCTTGGGCTGCCAAGTCAGCCGTCAATTGCTCCAGAACAGTCTGAGTTCCCACCTGAACGAGCTTGAGATTATCTTCTAGAGCTGTAAAGTCTGGAACACTTGTCAGCGGCTCACTTTCTGAAATACGGCCGTCTCCCAGATTCCAGCGATGAAATTTAACCCGCTCAATACGCGGCAATTCTAACTGGTCAATCTTATCAAAGGCCTGCTGCCGCAGTTGAAAGAGCCAGTTCGGCTCCGCATGTAGCTGTGAAAATTCTTGAATTAATTCTTTAGTCATGTCATTCTCCTATCTTTTATCAAAGTCAAAAGAATGTTTGACTAGGCTTCTTCGGTATAGGTGAAGCCCAACTCTTCAGCCAATTTGGCATAGCCTTCTTTCTCCAAGCGGACTGCCAATTCAGGACCGCCAGAAAGAACGACTTTGCCATCCATCATGACATGAACCACATCTGGAGTGATATAGTTGAGCAGGCGTTGGTAGTGGGTGATAATCATAGCACCAAAGCCTTCACCTCGCATAGCATTAACTCCTTTAGACACAACCTTAAGAGCATCGATATCCAGACCTGAGTCAATCTCATCCAAAAGCGCAAAAGTTGGCTCCAGCATGAGCAACTGCAGGATTTCGTTACGTTTCTTTTCACCACCGGAGAAACCTTCATTAAGGTATCGCTCAGCCATTTCTTCTTTCATGTTGAGCAGTTCCATCTTTTCATCCAGCTTCATGATAAAGTCACGGACAGAGATTTTTTCCCCGTCTTCTTTGCCAGCATTCATGGCAGCACGGAGAAACTCTGCATTAGTAATGCCAGGAATTTCACTAGGGTACTGCATAGCCAAGAAGAGCCCCATGCGAGCACGCTCGTCTACTTCCAACTCCAAGATATTGACTCCATCAAAAAGAACCTCTCCTTGAGTCACTTCGTAGTTAGGATTGCCCATGATGGCTGCAGACAAGGTAGACTTCCCTGTTCCATTTGGGCCCATAATAGCTGCAACCTCTCCCGTTTTCAGAGTGAGATTCACCCCTTTGAGAATTTTTTTCCCTTCAATTTCAACATGAAGATCTTTGATTTCTAAGACAGACATTTCTTTTTCCTTTCTTTGCTTAGCTGATTTACACACTTTAGTATACCAAAAAAAAGCCCAAAAGGCTTTTATTTTGTTTAGAGCTATTCTTATTTATTCCTCTTTTGACGCCATTTCCGCCGAACTTCCTCTCGGTAGGAGGAGTTGCCAATAAAGCGGAGAATATTGAGTAAAGGAGTACGATTAGGTCCCAACACTCCGACCAGCTCAGCAAAGAGCTCAACACCCAGAAGTAAGCCAATCATCAAGAGCACACCACCAATCCGACTGGAAACATTCAACAAGAGAGAAATCATGGCAAAGACCAGCGAAATCCCATAGATAACCAGTACTGTTCCTCGGTGAGTCAATCCCAAGGACAAGAGTCTGTGATGGAGATGGTGCTTGTCAGGCGTGTAGAATTTCTGGCCAGACAGAGTACGGCGGATAATCGCCAGAAAAGTATCCGTAATCGGCACCCCTAAGATAATCATAGGAGTCACCACCGCAACAGCCGTCGCATTTTTCAGCCCTTGCAAGGACAGAACAGCAATCATAAAGCCGATGAAAAGGGCCCCCGTATCACCAAGATAGATGATAGCTGGGTGGTAATTGTAAGGGAAAAAACCCGCAATTGACAAGACCAAGACGAAAATAGTCAGGGTCAGAAAGAGATTGTGTTGGGGCAAAAAGAAATAAGAAACAATCCCCATCGTCACCAAGGAGATAATGGATACCCCGCTCACTAGACCATCCAAACCGTCAATCAAATTAACCGCATTAGTGATAGAAATAATCCACACCACTGTCAAAATATAGGACAGCCAAGGCTCAAAATGCAGGAAAGGTCCGCCAAAAGGAATCTTAAAATCATCCAATCGGAAATCTGTCAGCCACCAGATTAGGCTGGCTGCTAGAACAATTCCACCCATTTTCAGCAGGGGCGACAGCTCTTTGATATCATCGACCAGCCCTGTAAAGGCAATAATCAAACCACCTAGTACAACCGGCCAAACATAATCAAAATAGGTCTGTCCAAAAAAATCTACAGCAACAATCTGCGGCATCAAGAGCAGAGTAGAAATAGAAAAGGCCGCTACAATCGCCAGCCCGCCACTGCTAGGCATGGGCTTTTTATTGATGCGGCGAGCATTGGGATAATCTACCGCACCAATCTTAAAGGCTAAGAGCCGAACCAAGGGTGTCAGAATCACCCCGATAAAAAAAGTTCCCAGCAATACCAAGATAAACTTTAATGGAAAAGTAATCATAGGCATTCAACCTTCTGCAGGCCGGAGACGGCATCTGTCACCAAAAGTAGATGACCGTGCTCCTGAAGCACCGCCCGAGTGATATCTGAATCATCTGCAAACTCACGCATTTTGGCCAAGAGCCAAGCAGGATAGCGCTCCGGGAAGCCCTCAACATCTACTAAAATCGTCAAATAATAAGCTGAATCATACTTATAAAGCTCTGATAAGTCAATCTTATAGTCCACCGTCTGGGCAAAGGCCGCAGCAGCCTTAATATCTTCAAATCGCAGGATGTAGTAAATGTAACGTTCTGCATTTTCCGCCGACTGTTCATCAGCCGCCTCCTGAGAAAGCTGCTCCCCTTCCTCTGCTTCTGCTGTTTCCAAAGATTGGACTGCTTCTATATCTTCCTTACTCTTTTCAAAAATGCTCTTTTCCAATGTCTTGAGGAATTCATCTGGAGACATATGAGACAGCTCATCCATGTCCGGCAGATCTGCCAAATCCTCAAAACTCAGATTCTTATCCAATTTAGACTTGGTAACAAAAACATCTACCTTATCTGGTTTAGGAGTCACACGGAAACTCAGCATACCACTGTCCAAAAAATTATCCGGCATTTCCAACTCATCTAAGATGGTATAGAAAAATTCTTCCGTTTTTTCTTGGGGGACCAAGAAATCGGCCATTTCCATGCCGCGCTCTTCCAAATCTTCCAGCTGAATCGTGATTTTTATGGTCGAATCACTAATCTGTTTCATTTCCATATCTCTACCTCATACACTTCTAGTCCTACTATTATACTAAAAAATCCCCCGTATTTCAAAAAATAGCTAGTATTGGTCTGAAAATGGAAGTTGTTGGAAAGAAAAGATTCCTTACAAGAAAAAAACTCTCAGAAAATTCCGAGAGCTTATTATTTCACTACATGAGATAGTCAGAGAAACATTAAAATTACCTCTTTTATCCCATCAAGGCTTTGATTGCAGCATAAACCAGAAGCACACCGCCCAGGCCAATCCGATATTTCCCAAAAGCGGTAAAGTCATGCTTTTTGACATAGTCTGTCAGGAAACGAATCACGACTAGACTGACACCGAAGGCCACCCCCATGGCAACTAAGAGCAAGAAAATTTGCCCAAATCCCAGACTGTTCCCATTCTTGATGAACTTGAGAATTTTCCAGCCACTAGCGCCAAACATAATAGGAATCCCCAGATAGAAAGTGAACTCTGTCACGACAGAACGACTGACACCATTCAAGAGACCACCGACAATGGTGGCGCCAGAACGGCTAGTCCCAGGAAAGAGAGCTAGAACCTGAAAGAGACCAATCTGCAAGGCAGTCTTGTAAGGCAAATAGGCTAAATCCGTCACAGCAGGCTCCTCATGCTCGCGCCTTTCCAGATAGATAAAAGCCGCCCCATAGACAATCAGCATCACTGAAACAGAGACTAGATTGTAGAAGTGCGCTTCAAACCAATCATCCAAAAATAAGCCGATAACAGCAGCCGGCAAGGCTGCCACGACCACCTTGGCCCAAAGCTGCCAGGTCTTTTGAACCTGACGTGCTGACTTACCTGATTTAAAAGGATTGAGCTTATCAAAATAGATGACGACAACCGCCAAAATTGCTCCCAGCTGGATAACGACATTAAACATTTCCATAAAGGCTGGACTTTGATTTTTATACTGGATAAAATCTTGAATCAAAATCAGATGCCCTGTACTGGAAATCGGCAGCCATTCTGTGATTCCTTCGATGATTCCGTAAATAATAGAGATGAAAATTTCAATGATAAACATAAAATACTCCTGAAACAAGGGTTTACTCAAGGAAAGTCACAGTTAAATTCCCAAAGAGTATTAGGTTTTATTATATCACAATTTTAAGGTCAGGAAAAGCCAGTACTAAGACTTTTCCGGCTAGAAGGGAGCTTGTCTATCAGAAAGCTCCGCCGCCTCCGCCGCCTCCACCACCAGAGAACCCACCACCTGAACTTCCGCCAGATGAGACAGAGAAATTGCTGGCTGTAGTGGCTACATGACCATAGTTTGAGAAGCTGTGCATACTGCTATAGAAGGCATAGTGCAGGTTAGCCTGAACATAGCTGTCCATAGATGGATTTCCAAGTGAATCTGACGCAGAGCCATAACACGGCTGACACGATCTGCATAGCCAAAGAGGGTCGCATAAACCAAGAGACGGTTCCACAGGATAATGCCTTCGATTTCTGTATTGTCCAGATGGGCAATATCTCGCAGCATATTGGAAAAACTTCGCCACAGATAGAAGTCGTGCGCGCCTTCGTCATTCAGGACGCCATCTCGCCAATAAAGCTGTGCCTTACTAGCAAAAATGAGAATCAAAACAAGCCCCATCAGTGCTAAGGGAATATATATCCAGATAAAGCCTCCAAAAGCGGCCGAATAGACAAATAAAAATCCAAGAGAAAATAGTAAAACAGCACTAGCTAGAACGATGGCAGTAATCAGCAATCTCTTTTCCTGAACTTTAAGAGGCCGGTAGTGACCAAAGAGACCCAAACGCTTGCCTTCAGATCGCACTTCTTTAGATAAGGAGCGCAAACTGTTAGTAAATAAGGACTTGATATTACTACCAATGTTACGGATATAGGACTCATCTGCAGAAGACTTGTGCTTATAAATATCTTCTGAAATTTGATAGGCTGAAAAGAGATCTTTCACCCTAGCCTGGGATTGCTTGTTAAAAGCCATGCCCAGAAAACGTCTCTCAAAGTCCGCCAACCCATCATAGGTCGCTATTTGCAGAACAGGATTTTCAGCATCTCCCTGCAGGAGGAGATTGCCCCTATCCAGCAAGTCTAATAAAGTCGCCTGGACCATGTTTTCAAAGTTCAGCACTGCCTTGCCGCCCCTAGTCGGGTCGACATCCTCCATGTCTACCGCGTAAATATTTTCCGCTAAGACAAGAGGAGCCAAGTCCTGAGGAGCCTCATATAAACGGGCATTCTTGGGATAAGACTGCTTAGGCTTGATCTTCTGGGCAAAGACAAAATAAAGAATGGCAGCTACAAGGATGGCACATAGGATCAGCAAGGGCATATAAATCTCTCCTAGCTGCCGGTAAAAGAGCGTCTTGCGGGCAATCTTTTCTTCTTGAGCTTTAAAGTTTGGCAAGTAGTCGCTCTCGTCTTCATTCTGGGACACAAGAGAGACCGCTTGTCGATCCCAATAGCCGTGGAGCTCGACATTATCGCCCGAGCCAATTCCATTGATTTTGACCAGATAGTCAGTGCCATCCTTATCCACGAAAGGCTGGGTACCAAAGTAGCCACTATGAGCAAAGAGTTCGCTCTTATCTGGATTGTTCAAGCCAGAAATCGTCAAAACGACCTCCCCTATCCCCTGGTCCCAGTCGCTGATAGGAGTCCAGTTGAGCTCAGCAATATCCCTGTGAAGAAAAAGGAGATTTCTCAACTGCCAGGTCACAGTGACTATGACTCGATCACCATCGTAGCCGGAATTATAGATTTTGACCTCATAACCATCGCCCAAGTCTTTGACTTGGGGATTAATGTCCATATCTGGCTCACCATTGGTCAGAACCGAGACCGTCGGATTCCCATCAATGGCAAAGCCATTGGGCATCTTTCCAGCAGAGCCTAGCGACACAATCTGACCGTTATAGTCGTCATTAAACTTGTAGGTCACTTTCTCTGTGTAGGTGGCTGTATTGTCCTCACGCAAGGTCAGATCGCCTTGATAGGATTCAATATCATAGTCAACAGCTGAGACAACCTGACCAAAACAAAGACAGGAAAATAAAATCAACAGAAGATAAAAATATCGCTTCATATTCAACCTCTCTTTACAGATACTTTGCTCTATTATATCATTTTTATCAAGTAAGGGCTTACTAGGATTGAAAAGAGGAACTATTTTCGATAGAATAGGAAGAACTATTATTAGATAAGCAGGAGAATCCCATGAAGAAATTATTACTCACTTTATTTACAGCCCTCCTGGTCACCTTAGGAACGGTCCATGTTATTCAGGCCGATGACTACCTGAGAATCGGTATGGAGGCAGCCTACGCTCCCTTCAACTGGACTCAGGATGATGATTCCAACGGTGCTGTAAAAATCGAAGGCACCAACCAATATGCCAACGGATACGATGTGCAGATTGCCAAAAAAATTGCACAAGAGATGGGAAAGGAACCTCTGGTTGTCAAGACTTCTTGGAATGGCTTAATTCCTGCTCTGACCTCTGGCAAGATTGACATGATTATTGCTGGTATGAGTCCAACTGCCGAGCGGAAAAAGGAAATCGCCTTTCCAACAGTTACTACACCAGCGAGCCAGTTCTCCTAGTTCGTAAAGATGGAAAATATGCATCCGCTAAGACTCTAGAAGACTTCAAAGACGCTAAAATCACCTCCCAGCAAGGAGTTTACCTCTACAATCTCATTGACCAGTTACCTGGCGCCAGAAAAGAAACAGCTATGGGCGATTTTGCTCAGATGCGCCAAGCCTTGGAATCTGGGGTTATTGATGGCTATATCTCTGAGCGGCCAGAAGCATTGACTGCTGAGACTGCCAACTCAAACTTTAAAATGATTCAATTTGAGAAAGGCTTTGAAGTTGGCGAAGAGGATGCTTCCATTGCCATTGGGATGCGCAAGGGTGACAATCGTATTGAGCAAGCTAATGTTGCTATCGCTAAGATTACCACCAATGACCAAGTCAAGCTGATGGATGAGATGATTCAGAAACAGCCTGTTGATACGGATAGTGAAGCAGCTAAGGAATCATTCTTCAGCCAAGTAGCTAAGATTCTGGCTGAAAACTGGCCGCAATTCCTACGCGGAGCTGGTTTGACTCTACTCATTTCGATTACAGGTACTATTGCAGGTCTTATTATCGGACTGCTGATTGGTGTTTATCGGACAGCGCCAGCTTCTAAGAATAAATTCCTAGCATCACTGCAAAAAATCTTCGGCTGGTTCTTAAATGTCTATATTGAGATTTTCCGCGGAACTCCAATGATTGTTCAGTCTATGGTTATCTACTACGGAACTGCCCAGGCTTTCGGAATTTCTATCGACCGGACTATCGCAGCTATTTTCATCGTCTCCATCAACACCGGAGCTTATATGAGTGAGATTGTCCGCGGCGGTATCTTTGCCGTTGATAAGGGGCAATTCGAGGCCGCAACGGCACTGGGTATGACTCATGGCCAGACCATGCGCAAGATTGTTCTGCCTCAGGTCGTCCGCAATATTCTGCCCGCAACTGGTAACGAATTTGTCATCAACATCAAGGATACATCCGTGTTGAACGTTATCTCGGTAGTTGAGCTTTATTTCTCTGGAAATACCATCGCTACCCAGACCTACCAGTACTTCCAAACCTTTACTATCATCGCTGTAATCTATTTTGTCCTGACATTCAGCGTGACACGCATCCTGCGCTATGTTGAAAAACGCTTCGACACAGACAACTATACGACAGGTGCCAATCAAATGCAGACAGGAGAAGTGAAATCATGACAGAAACCATTTTAGAAATTAAAAACCTCAAAAAGTCCTACGGTGAAAACGAAGTCCTCAAGGACATCTCCCTCACTGTTCATAAGGGAGAAGTGATTTCCATCATCGGCAGCTCTGGCAGCGGAAAGTCAACCTTCCTGCGCTCTATTAATCTTTTGGAGACACCAACCGGCGGACAGATTTTCTACCGCGGCAAGAATGTCTTGGCGGAGAATTACGATCTGACCCATTACCGTGAAAAGCTAGGCATGGTCTTTCAGTCTTTCAATCTATTTGAAAATCTTAATGTCCTGGAAAATACCATCGTCGCTCAGACAACCGTCCTGAAAAAAGACCGAACAGAAGCTGAAAAAATTGCCAAAGAAAACCTCAATAAGGTTGGAATGGGTGAGCAATACTGGCAAGCCAAGCCTAAGCAACTCTCAGGTGGCCAGAAGCAGCGGGTCGCTATTGCACGCGCCCTCTCTATGAATCCTGATGCCATCCTCTTTGATGAGCCGACTTCAGCCCTCGACCCTGAAATGGTTGGTGAAGTTCTGAAAATCATGCAAGATCTTGCTCAGGAAGGGCTGACTATGATTGTCGTGACCCACGAAATGGAATTTGCCCGTGATGTTTCCAGCCGTGTTATATTTATGGACAAGGGCGTTATTGCTGAATCTGGCAGCCCGCAGGATATCTTCACCAATCCCAAAGAAGAAAGAACCAAAGAATTCCTGCAGCGCTTCCTCAGCTAAATTACTTCTATTTTCAAAAGCAAAAAGGAATCTGGAACTAAGTCCAGATTCCTTTTTTTATTTAATGAGCAATATCAGTTGCACGATTTTGAAGTTTAGTCTTCAAATTTTTCATGGTTTTTGTCGTAGAAATCAATCAAGCCAAGAGCTGTTTCAAAAGAGATATTTTTCACTTTTGCACGTCCTTGAGCAAGAGCAATGATAGACATTTCACGTGCGTTTGTTTCTTTACTAATACGGTAACCGGTGATCTTCTTATCACGTACCCAACTAACAACAGATTCTACTTTCTCGAAATTAGATTTAGCCATTTCTTACTCCTCTCTATTCTAGCTACATCAACTACTATAATTGTTTTTATACAGTTTGTCAACTTAAACAAACCAAATTCGAACAAATTAAATAATTCTGAATTTTCTTTACTTTGCTTTGAGAGCTGAAAGTATCTGAGTCCGAATACTTTCGACTCCTTCTGGATTTGCCGGAAGGAAGATGGTATTATTACCCGAACTATCTGCAAAATTATTCAGCGTATCCAGGTACTGGTTGGTCAAAAGAATAGACATAATCTGCTCTTCTGTCAACTCAATATTGGCCCCCTTCAATTCCTTGATCGAGTCTGCCAAACCATCCACAATGGCCTTACGCTGCTCGGCAATACCAACACCATGAAGACGGTCTTTCTCAGCCTCCGCAGAAGCAGCTGTCACAATCTTAATCTTATCCGCTTCGGCTAATTCCTGAGCAGCCACGCGCTTACGCTGCGCCGCATTGATTTCGTTCATAGACTGTTTAACTTCGGCATCTGGCTCAACCTTGGTAATCAAGGTCTTAACAATAATGTAACCATAGGTCGACATTTCTTCAGCCACTTGTTTTTGGACTTCTAGGGCAATTTCGTCCTTCTTTTCAAAGAGCTCATCCAAGGTCAGTTTTGGAACGGAGGAACGAAGGGCATCTTCGATATAGGACTTAATCTGTGCTTCAGGACGCATAAGTTTGTAATAAGCGTCAATCACGTTGTTTTCATTTACGCGATACTGGGTCGCAACATTCATGGTTACGAAAACATTATCCTGTGTCTTAGTCTCAACGATAATCTCGCTCTGCAGCAAACGCAGCTGAACGCGAGCCGCTATCTTGTCAATCCCTAAAGGAAGACGGAAATTGATACCGCTGCTACTGGTTTTGTGGTAGCGTCCAAAACGCTCAATGATTGCCACGGATTGCTGACGAACCACATAGACTGCGCTAAGCATCAAGAATACAAAGATTATGATCAATATGATAAAGAAAAATGGAATAAAAACATGTTCAAGCCTCCTTGATTCACTATAGTATATTCTAACATATTTAATTTGCAGTTTCAAACGAAAGCATACAAATTAAGCTAAAATATATTTATAATTAGACAAGCATATTGTAGAGTGTTTCATTTCCGTTCAGATTGATAAAGGAGGGATCGAACTGCTCAACACGGTTAATCAAAGAAGCATAATCATGCTTATCTGCCAGAGCAATACCAATCAGGACCGGACCCGTTCCCTTACTGGCCCGTTTGATATATTCAAAACGAGTGATGTCGTCATTAGGCCCTAAAATATCATTCACAAACTCACGCAGGGCACCAGGGCGCTGCGGGAAGTTAACCACGAAATAGTGCTTGATACCATCATAAATAAGCGCCCGCTCTTCCATCTCTGGCATGCGGTTGATGTCATTGTTACCACCTGAGATAATACAGCAGATAGTCTTCCCCTTGATAAACTCGCTCAGGACTTCCAAAGCTGCGACACTGGCAGCACCAGCTGGCTCTGCGACAATCCCTTGCTTAGAGTATAGGTCAATGATGGTCTCTGAAATAAGCCCTTCGTCTACACCAATAAGATTTTGAACATTCTTTTGTGTTACCTCATAGGTTGATGCACCGACTTTCTGGACTGCGATACCGTCTGCAAATTTATCGATTTCTTTAAGCTTGACTGGACCACCTGCTTCAAAGGCTGCTTTCATACTGCGGGCACCGTTGGCTTCCACACCAATGACTTCAATAGTTGGCTGACTTTCTTTGATATAGGTCGAGACTCCTGATATCAGGCCACCGCCTCCAACTGGTACCAAAACTGCATCAAAAGTAATAGCTTCTCTCTTGGCCTCATCTAAGATTTCATAGGCTACAGTCCCTTGACCCGCTTGAACATCTTCATTATCAAAAGGATCGATAAAGGTACGGTTTTCAGCCTTAGTATAGTCAAGCGCTGCCTTGGCCGAAGCATCAAAGGTATCTCCAACCAATTTAATTTCCACAAATTCACCGCCAAAGAAGCGAACCTGACCAATCTTCTGCTGAGGGGTCGTGATGGGCATAAAAATGGTTGCTGGAATTTTCATTTCCTTACATGTATAGGCCACTCCTTGGGCGTGATTGCCCGCAGAAGCGCAGACAACTCCACGCTGACGTTCCTCTTCGCTAAGTTGAGAAATAGCGTAATAAGCCCCGCGGAGTTTAAAAGAGCGCACCCGCTGCATATTTTCTTTCTTCAGGTAAATTTTAGCCTGATACTTCTCTGACAAATAGTGGTCGTAGTCAAGCGGTGTATTGACAACCACATCTTTTAACACTTTATGAGCATGCGTGATATCTTTTGCTCTGAGCATATTTTTTCCTTCCCTGTCTTTCCAGTTTATTCTCTATCAAGCAAAACAAGGGGCTGGGAATTCGCATTCCTACCCCTAATTTCTTATATGTTCTTTATCTTAATTGTAAATCTTGAAAGCATCGTCGTCGTTTTTACCAACGAATGGCATTGCTTTACGCAATTCTGCACCGACCTTTTCAATCTCCAGATTAGCAGCTTGCTCGCGGTAAGCAGTCAGTTTCGGACGACCAGCTTTATAGTCGTCAACGAAGTCGTTCGCAAATTTACCGTTTTGGATATCAGCCAAGACAGCCTTCATGTTTTCTTTGACTTGCTCAGTAATCACGCGCGGACCAGATACATAGTCACCATATTCAGCTGTATTTGAGATAGATTGGCGCATCTTCTTGAAGCCACCTTCGTAGATCAAGTCTACAATCAGTTTCATTTCGTGTAGCACTTCAAAGTAAGCCAATTCTGGTGCATAACCTGCTTCAGTCAGAACTTCAAATCCTGCTTCAATCAGGGCAGTCAAGCCACCACAAAGAACAGCTTGTTCACCAAAGAGATCTTCTTCTGTTTCTTCTTTATAAGTTGTTTCAAGAAGTCCAACACGGGCTGAACCAACCCCTTTACACCAGTCCATTGCGATGTCTTTGGCATTTCCAGTAGCGTCTTGGTAAACTGCATAGAGAGCTGGCACACCAAAGCCTTCTTCGAAAGTACGGCGAACCAAGTGACCAGGGCCTTTCGGTGCACACATAAAGACATCTACATCGGCAGGAACTTTGATAAACTCAAAATGGATATTGAAACCATGAGCAAAACCAACAGCATTGCCAGCTTCCAGATTTGGAGCGATTTCTGCTTCATACAAATCTCTTTGGATTTCATCCGGAGCCAAAATCATGATGACATCAGCCAACTAGCAGCTTCTGCTACTGTATAAGTATCAAAGCCATCTTCTTTAGCCTTGTCAAATGACTTACCAGGTCGAACACCGATAATCACATCGTGGCCTGTATCACGCAAGTTTTGTGCATGGGCATGACCTTGTGATCCATAGCCAATTACGGCAATTTTCTTACCGTCAAGTGCTGCTACTTTTACATCTTTTTCGTATTCCATTGTTACTGCCATAAGTTTTACTCTCTTTTCTATTTTTCTTGCCTGTTAGGCGGTTTTAACAAATTAAAGGTTTGGCTTAATCTCGGGTAAAGCCTGTTGCCCCAGTCCGGGCAATATTTTTGATACCATATGGGCGAATGACCCGAAGCAGAGCCTCGCTCTTCTCCGCATCACCAGTCATCTGAACGGTAATAGAGCTAGGTGCCACATCCACAACTGTCGCCCGGAAAGGCTGGATAATAGACAGAATCTCTGCCCGCTTATCAGCTGGAGCCGAGACCTTAACCAGAATCACTTCACGCTCTAAGTGAGGGCGGTCCGTGATATCTCGAACCCGAATCACATCAATCTGACGATTGAGCTGCTTGATAATCTGCTCGACCTCAGCCAATGAAGCCACATCAATGATGATGGTGATACGGGAGACTTCCGGATTTTCCGTCGTTCCGACTGAGATACTCTCAATATTGACCTGACGTCTGGAAAGAACACCAGTGAAGCGGTTTAGGACACCCGAACGGTTTTGGAGTTTAGCTGTCAACATTCTACGCATGGAACTTCACCCCCAACATCTCATGATTGCTCTTACCGGCCGGCACCATTGGAAGAACGTGCTCCTTGCGAGAGATATCTACCTCAATAAACATTGGTATATCTTCCTTCAGGACTTCCAAATCCTGAACAATGGTCTCCGGATTGTCAAATTTATAAGCTTTAACACCATAGGCCTGAGCCATGAGCTGGAAATCTGGCAAAGTATCAAAGACAGACTCAGAAGTACGACCATCATAGAAAGCTTCCTGCCACTGGCGCACCATGCCTAGCGAATGATTGTTGAGCATGATGACCTTAATCGGAATCTTATAGATATTGAGAATAGCCATCTCTTGATTGGTCATCTGATAACCACCATCTCCGACAAAGAGCACCACTTCCTTATCCGGATTAGCAATCTTAGCCCCAATCGCTGCAGGTACACCGAAGCCCATGGTTCCCAGACCGCCAGATGTTACCAATTGGCGCTCGTTTTTGTATGGATAATATTGGGCTGTCCACATTTGATGCTGGCCGACGTCTGTTACGACGATGGCATCACCCTTGGTTAGCTCGCCCACGCGCTCAATAACAGCCTGAGGCTGGACAACACGTTCTTTTTATCATACGAGCGGACTCGCTCCTTATCCTGCGTTACTTTTTCAATCCACTGGCTGGTATTGTTATGCACTTGCTCTTCATTGAGCAGCATCTGCAGGGCTTTCTTAGCATCCCCTACGATAGGAATGTCTACGCTGATAATCTTTCCAATTTCCGCTGGATCGATATCAATATGTGCTACTTTAGCGTTCTTGGCAAAGGTTTTCGGATTACCGGTCAGACGGTCATCAAAACGGCAGCCGATACTAATCATAAAGTCGGCCTCAGTCATGGCAATATTGGCCGCAAAAGAACCGTGCATTCCACCCATACCTAAGAACAAAGGATGGTCTGTCGCAATGGTTCCCTGGCCCAACAAGGTAGTGACTACTGGAATCTGATACCGCTCCGCCAAAGCAACCAGCTCTGCTGCTGCCTCGGCATAACTAATACCGCCTCCTGAAAGAAGAACCGGCTTTTTAGCCTTAGAAATCTGCTTGATAATCTTCTTAATCTGCAATTCATTAGGCTCAATAGTCGGCTGGTAACTCGGCAGATGCAACTTGCTGTCATAGATAAAGTCCGTTTCCAGAGCGGAGACATCCTTAGGCAAATCAATAACGACCGGTCCAGGACGACCTGTCGTCGCAATGTGAATAGCTTCTGTAATGATGCGTGGAATTTCCGCCGTCTCCCGAACCTGGTAATTGTACTTTGTAATAGGGGTCGTAATACCGACAATATCCGCTTCCTGAAAAGCATCTTTACCGATTCCAGCCTTGGCCACCTGACCAGTAAAGACTAAAAGGGGTACGCTATCACTCATGGCATCAGCAATACCTGTAATGGCATTGGTCGCTCCTGGACCGCTGGTCACAACCGCAACTCCGATTTTCCCAGTAGACTTAGCATAGCCTTCTGCTTCGTGAACACAGCCTTGCTCATGGCGGCCTAGAATGTGACGGATGCCTTCAAAACTATAAATAGCATCATAAAGCGGTAGTACTGCTCCGCCAGGATAGCCAAAAATCGTATCAACACCAAGACTCTTCAAGGTTTCTAAAACAAGCTCCGAACCTGTCTTAGGAGTTTCTAATTTGATTTTCTCCATTCTTCCCCTTTCATTTATTTACAATTTTCTAAAAATTCAAAAAGCTTTCTACTATGATAACATTTTTGAAAAAAATTGCAAGCCGCTAGTTAATTTTTTTCTTGATTTTTTATCTAAATCCGAATGTTTTTCAAACAAAAGATAAAAAGTCAGAACTATATCTATAGTACTGACCTTTCATTAGAATTATTAGCTCTCAAATGTTCCGTTTATGGGAAAGCTACCGCTCCTCATCTTTTCTCCAAAGCTGAATCTTCTAGCTATAACCAGCCTTTCTCTTGCCCGATTCGGACAGCTTCTGTTCGATTTTCAGCATCTAGCTTGGTCAAAATAGCCGACATATAGTTACGAATCGTTCCATTTGACAAGTAGAGTTTTTCAGCAATTTCTTTATTGGACAGGCCAGTCGCTGCAGCTTGTAGGACTAGCCTCTCCTGCTGAGAGAGAGGGTTCCTGCTGGTCATCAGTACCTCCATCAATTCCGGCGAATATTCCTTTTGACCATCTAGAACAGTGTGGATGGTCTTCATCAAATCCGCAATGCTGCGCTCTTTGAGCACATAAGCATCTACATCCGCCTTAACAGCTCGCTCAAAGTAACCCGGTCGCTTAAAGGTTGTGACGATGATGACCTTGATATTTGGTCGATTTGACTTGACCCATTCGAGAACATCTAGGCCAGTCTGGTGGGGCATTTCCACGTCCAAAATAGCTACATCAACAGTTTCTGACTTGAGACAGTCAACAGCCTTCTGCCCATCCGCAGCCTGATAGACTTCTTCGACATCTGGCTGCAGCTGCAAGAGCTGAGCTAAGGCATCTCTCAGCATACTTTGATCTTCTGCTAACAAAAGTTTCATGCTTCCTCCCCCTCCGTATGGCAATTCAATTCGAATCCATGTTGGATCTTGGCTGCTAAGAATCTCAAGCTTTCCTGATAAGGCAGACAGCCGCTCTCGAATACTATGCAACTCCCGTCCGGTCAGCTTCTGAAAACCACAACCATCATCCTGAATGTCTAAAATAAGCTTTTCGTTTTTCTTTACCAAAGAAAAATTACTCTTTTTAGCCTTGGCGTGCTTGATGATATTGGTCGCTGCCTCCAGCAAAATCATACTGATTGTTGACTGCTGACTCGGTGGGACACTGGCAACATTGAGTTGGTTATCTATTTCTACCTGAACACCGCTCATCTCCAGCATGGCACGAATGGTCACCAATTCTTCATTCAGAGTTCGCTCCTTTAGATCATTAATAATCCGCCGAACATCAGCCATTGATTTCTTACTAATTTCTTGCACTTCCTGCAGTTCTTTTGCTGCCTTGTCATAGGCTTCCATCTGCAAAAACTGCTGAGCCAGCTCCGCCTTAACACTGAGCATAGCAAAGGTGTGTCCTAGACTATCATGTAAGTCTCGACCAATCCGATTGCGCTCATTTTCAGCCAGGAAAAGATTCAACTGGGCATTTTGCTTGATCTTTTCTTCCTTGATTCGCTCTGTCGTCTGAATCCGATAGAGACCAAAGGTCATACCATCCGAAAAGAGAAAGGTTACAATATAGAAAAGCAGCTCTGCTGGACCAACATTGCCCATCAAATAATTAGTTAGTACAATAGCAGGCTGCAAGGCGATAAAGGTCAAAAAGCGCCAGGATTTAAAAGAAATATCATCCAGTTCGTAAATGAGTATATTAGATAGATAAAAAATGTACCAAGTAAAACCTGTATTTAACCAGACAGAACTATAATAAATGTAAGCAATCAAGAGCCACCAAGAAAAGAACTGGATGAGGCGATGGTTACTTAACAAGACCGCATAGTAAGCTACAACAAAAATAGCTGTCCAGAACAAGAGGAAAAGCGGGTATTCCCCGCTAATCACTCCCGCAACTGGAAAGATAATAAAGACCAGCGCAATATGAAACATATAGTGGACTTGTTTAAGTTTTTCCCACATGAATTTATTTTACCTCAATTCGCTTTTTGAGCTGCAGCACAAGAATGCTGACCAAAACCGTATAAATCAGAACAATCAAAGCGGCCTTGCCATTAAACTGATGGTGTTCTAGATAAGAAGACACGACCTGCATCAGTTGATAACTTGGCGTCAACTTACCAATTGGCTGGAGCCATTTTGGAAACATAGTCAGAGGAAACCATAGACCGCCCAGAACAGCTAGCGCCATATAGACAATATTGCCCACAACAGACATGAGCTGAGCACTTGGCAAGAGGCTGACCAAGACCCCCATGGCAATAAAGACCACACTTCCTACCAAAAGTATCAAGGCAATAAGAAGCCAGTCCACCATTGGCAGATTAACCCCGCGAACAAAATGCCCAATCGAGAAGACTACGATGATGGAAAGCATAAAAGTCAACAGCGTACTGCAAAGTTTTGATATATAATATTTTACCATAGAAATCGGTGAGTGCTGAATCATTTTTTGCCAGTTATTATTTTTATCAGACTGCAAAGTGCTTGGAATGCTAAAGAAGGCACTAGACATGATACTAAAAAGAGTCATAGAGAAGAGATAGCCTCGAAGCACAGGTTCAGGCGTATCACTTCCAGACATCATTCCTGAGAAAATCAGGTAAAAGACGCTGGGCAGACCAATAGACAAGAGATAATAAGCAGCCTGCCGTTTCATTAAAATCAACTCAATCTTCATAAGACTTGCCATATTTTTCATGATTACTCTCCTATTCTTGTGTTGTTTCAAAAATACTATCCAAGAGGGTACGGTTACGTACTTCAATCTCTTCGATTGTACAGTCGTGTTCCTGCAGAACCTGCCAGACCTGTCCAGCATCTCTAGTAGCAAAAGATAAAGCCTTTTGCTTGATTTCTAAATCAGTCACATTATCCAGCTTTTCCAGTACAGACTGATAAGTCAGCGGCAAGGTAAAGTGTTTTTCCTGCTCCTCACTGCGCATAGCATAAGGGGTCGTATCCCGAATCAGCTCACCCTTGTGCAGCACCAAAATCCGATCTGCCGTATGCTCAACTTCTTCGATATAGTGAGAGGAGTATACGATGGTCACTCCCTGCTGCTTGAGCTGATTAACAATTTCCCAGAAATGCTGACGAGTGGAGGTGTCCATAGCTGAAGTCGGTTCGTCCAAGAACAGAATCTTAGGACGGCCAATCAGACTCAGAACAAAAGAGAAGAGACGTTTTTGTCCACCAGACAGCTTGCTGGCCAACTGATTCTTTTGCTTATCTGTAAATTGCAACAAGTCATCAATTTCTTGATCAGACAGACTATTTGGATAAATTGCTTGGAAGAAAGTCAAGAGTTCCTTGACCTTCAAATCCTCCACCACTGTATTTTCCTGTGGTAAAATCGCTACCGACTGCTTGAGATGAGTGTCAGTTGGCTTGAGTCCCTGAATTGTAGCCTGACCCGCTGTCAGAAACTTATCACCCAACAAACAGTCCATGAGAGTCGTTTTCCCTGCTCCATTGGGACCAATCAAGGCTACACAATCACCTTGGGAGATTTCAAAGGAAATATCCTTTAAAATCTCCTTACCATGAATGCTTTTTGAAAGCTTCTTTACTTCAATCAGTTCCATTTTGCTCCTCCTTTGATTTGATAAGCCTCATGTGCATCTTTCCTTTATTTTTCAAAAGGCGAAAGAAGAACGAAGGCCAAATGCTGTTTGAATTATTACAGCAACCTTTTATCATTTTGTTAACTATATTATAAGGCAAAGAAATTTTTCCTACTAGTTGATTTTGTCACCGACTGACATGACAAATGTCACTATTCTGCTTTTAGAGCAAAAAGCTAGCAAATATTGGAATAATCTGATTGTACCCCTTCTGTATGAAGACACAAAAAAGCCGGCCCCCTCATTGAGAGGAGCCGACTAGTTGTATGTCTGTTGCAATTTAGATAGAAACTGGAATTAAAGTAGCCTAATCTAAAAATTTTTTCATTAAACTAGCTACTCAATTTGTAAGATGAGAGACCAACCATTTTTAAATTTTAGCTCTGCCTTTCTTCTTTGAGACCGTTGAGCTTCAGACTCAGAATAAACATCTCAGGTGTAATATCCTTTATGTCCTTCAGTCCAAAACCTTGGAAGAAAGAATTCTTTTCCACCTCTTCGACATTGACCTTTTGCAAATCAATTTCAATCAAGGTCTGCAATTTCTTCTCTGCTGTAACTGAATAATCAATATTAACACCTTCCAAGCTCTTAGCTGCTACATAGTTTGAATCAGACTGCATTCCTTCACGAATGATAGTCGTCATCTCCTCTGGAGTCAAAGTAGCTGATGCCGCACTGGCTTCTTCTGGCAAGGAAGTGAGCAATTCCATCCGAAGATTCAGGATTTTCTTGCCCTGATAGGTGATCGTATCGCGATGATGGATGCCCTCAATGTCTCCAACCAAGGTTTTGGAGAGAACCTCTGTACTCTCAGACGAAGAGGAAGTTGATGACTCGCTAGAGCTAGAGCTGGTTTTAGTCCGCCTAGAAGAAGCAGCTGATTCAGAAGAATGTCTAGGATGATGCTTGCTGAAGTTAGGAAATACACAGCCCGTCAAGAGTACCGAAGCAGAGATAACAAGAATGAAAAATTTTTTCATAGTTCTCCTTTTTTACTTTTTATTTGTTATAGTATAACATAATACCAGTTTCTTGTCTAAGTATTTTCCACAGAATGACAAAAGACAACCTTTCGATTGCCTTTTTATGCTATTCAACACTAAAAATATATGGATAGACCGGCTGACTGCCCTGATGAATTTCTACTTCAACATCCTCGAATTGTTCCATTAAATCTTGAGCAAGACTGCTAGCTAACTCTTCGCTACCGTCTTCACCGATATAGATAGAGACTATCTCGCTGTCTTCATTGAGCATCTTGCTGAACGTTTCTTTCAAAGCTGTCAGCATATCTGGATTAGAAACAACAATCTTACCATTCACCATACCTAGGTTGTCATTCTCATGAATTTCTAAGCCATCAATGGTCGTATCGCGAACCGCAGTCGTCACGCTACCGCTAACTACTTCTGCCAAGGCTGCAGTCATACGCTCTTGGTTTTCCTCAATAGTCTTGCTGCCATCAAAAGCTAGGAGACTGGTCAAACCTTGAGGAATGGTGCGAGTCTCAATCACTGCTGCAGGCTGTTCAATCACTTCTGCTGCAGACTGGGCTGCCATGAAGATGTTTATTATTTGGCAAGATAATGATATTACGAGCATTGACTTGCTCCACAGCTTTGATAAAGTCTTCTGTAGATGGGTTCATGGTTTGCCCGCCAGAGATGATGTAGTCAACTCCTTGAGCCTTAAAGATTTCAGCCAAGCCATCACCAGCCACTACAGCGATAATCGCAAATTCTTTTTCTTGAGCCGGCTTAGCTGAGCGCTCTTCCTTTTCAACCTGTGCTTCGTGCTGGTTGCGCATATTGTCAACCTTGACCTTGACCAGACTACCATACTTGAGACCTTCCTGCATAACCAGTCCTGGATCTTCAGTATGGACATGGACTTTGACGATTTCGTCATCGTTGACTACCAACAGGGAATCTCCCAAATCGTTGAGGTAGTTGCGGAACTCATCATAATCAAAATCTTTTACATAGGTTGGTCCTGTCTTAAGGGCCACCATGATTTCAGTACAATAGCCGAAAGTGATGTCTTCTGTCGCAACATGGCCAGCTACAGACTTATGATGCTCAGCATTAATCATCTCAGACATGGTCGCAGGTGTCGCCACGAAGTCCTCGGAAGCAATATATTCGCCTGTAAGAGCAGACAGGAAGCCTTCGTAGATAAAGACCAACCCTTGACCGCCAGAGTCCACAACACCGACTTCTTTCAGAACCGGCAGCATATCCGGTGTCTTAGCCAAAGCAGCCTTTGCTCCTTCAAGAGCTGCTTTCATAACTTCTACAGCATCATTAGTGACTTCAGCTTTCTTCTTGGCTCCGATAGCCGCACCGCGGGAAACAGTCAAAATCGTTCCCTCAACCGGCTTCATAACTGCCTTGTAAGCCACTTCTACACCAGACTGAAAGGCCAGAGCTAGATCTTCACCAGTCAGCTCTTCATGCTCTTTCACACTTTGAGAAAAACCGCGGAAAAGCTGGGAAGTGATAACTCCTGAGTTACCACGCGCTCCCATCAAAAGGCCTTTCGCAAAGATACCCGCCGCTTCGCCAACTGTTGAAGCAGACTTATCTGACACTTCCTTAGCACCATTTTCAATAGTCATACCCATGTTGGTACCTGTATCGCCATCTGGAACCGGGAAGACATTCAAAGAGTTCACATATTCAGCCTGTTTATTTAAGCGAGTAGATGCCGCCTGCACCATTTCTTGAAATAAACTAGTAGTAATATTTGCCACGATTATTCTCCTACGACTTTAATATTTTGGATATAAACATTCACTGCATGGGCAGTAATTCCGAGCTTGTTTTCCAAACTGAATTTAACACGCTCTTGGATGTTTTTGGAAACTTCGCTGATTTTGACTCCATAGCTTAACACAGTGTAGACATCAACTGCGATATCACCTTCATCAGTCGCTTTCACAACCACGCCCTTAGCATAGTTTTCTTTTCCTAAAAGGGCTTGAAAATTATCCTTGATTGCATTTTTGCTGGCCATGCCAACTACACCAAAAATTTCAGTCGCTGCACCGCCGACGATTGTCGCAATCACATCATCAGTCAGCTCAATTTGACCATCTTTTGTATTAATTTTCACAGTCATAATTTGTACCTCAAAAGTATTTTATAGTTTATTCTACCATATTTTATACAGGGTGTAAAAGAGGAAGGGTCTAAATCAACTGTCTAGGCGGAAATTTACAAGCAAAAAAGGACGGAAAATTTCCATCCTTTTAAATAAAAATTAAACGCGTTCAACTTTACCTGATTTAAGGGCACGAGCTGAAGCCCAAACTTTTTTTAGGTTTACCGTCAATCAAAACAGTAACTTTTTGAAGATTTGGTTTAACAGCGCGTTTTGTTTGGTTCATCGCGTGAGAGCGGTTGTTTCCTGATACAGTCTTACGACCAGTAAAGTAACATACTTTAGCCATT
>BNJV01001109.1_pt1 | contig 72605 bp, 87 predicted proteins | sample 8540591 | NCBI WGS metagenome assembly BNJV01 (sample SAMD00202457, study PRJDB9452) | human saliva metagenome | host: Homo sapiens
GTTTTTTTCCTCCTGTTTAGGATAGATGTGATACGGCAGGGTTTATCGGCCGAATAAACCAAAGGTATTATGTAGTTAGTATTTTTGACACAATTTAGATAAAAAAGTCAACTACTATTATTAAATAGAAAAAAAGCAATAATTCTCAAACATCAAAAAGCGATCATCCTCATGTATCTTTTTCTGTATCATCTGATTTTGCACAAAGGAGTTCTTTGCTGGGAGTAGGTTCTATGGCGACCATTTCATAGAACAGGGATTGATCGTCGAAGTTTCGTTTTCCTCTATAAATGAAGTCTATCGTCTTGGCGTAGGTTTTTTGACCAAATGGGGCAGGGAGCTGACGACAGGGGAGTGCTCCGTGGAGAATGTGTTGATGAAAAAGGGAGATATCACGGCTTGCCAATCGCGCTTTGCTGCTGCTTGTGCTTTCCTCATAGTATTTTTGTTTCGTTGAACTGTGTTCGGAAAACCTTGAGAAATGACGAGAAACGGACCCGTTTACTCTGAATAAAACGCAAAAAAACTGTGAGAAAAAGCACAAGAAGCTAAATTTAGTCTTGACAAAACTATCTGAATTATACTAAAATCACGATCAAGGTATACCTCTAGAGATTACTTAGTCGTTTCACCCTTCTGTTTTATCTATGTAGTAGGAGGAAAAAACATGATTGTAGGCGTTGCAAAGGAAATCAAGAACAATGAGTTCCGCGTCGGTATGACTCCCTCGGGCGTTGAGGCAATGCGCCGTGCCGGTCATACGGTTCTGATCGAGGAGAGTGCCGGTGTTGGCAGCGGCTTCACGGATGCCGACTACAAGGCAGTTGGCGCCGAGATCGTCTCGGACAAGAAGGCTCTGTTTGATCGTTCGGAAATGATTGTTAAGGTAAAAGAGCCGCTGGAGTCCGAGTATGACCTCTTCCATGAGGGTCAGATCCTCTTCACCTACCTCCATCTCGCAGCAGAGCCCGAGCTCACGAAGGCACTCCTTCAGAAGAAGGTTGTCGGTATCGCCTATGAGACGGTTCTTGGCAAGCAGGGCCGCGGCCTCCCGCTGCTCGCTCCGATGAGTGAGATCGCAGGCCGTATGTCCGTCCAGATCGGCGCGCAGTTCCTCGAGAGCCGTTACGGCGGCAGCGGTGTTCTCCTCGGCGGTATCGCAGGTGTATCGGCCGGCCAGGTCGTCATCATCGGCGGCGGCAACGTCGGAACGAACGCAGCAAAGATCGCTGTCGGTCTCGGCGCACGCGTCACGATCATCGACCTCTCGATCGAGCGTCTGCGTCAGCTTGACGATATGTTCGGCGGCCGCGTTGTCACCGAGTTCTCCTCGAGCTACAACATCGCAAAGTGGGTCAAGGAAGCTGACCTTCTCGTTGGCTCCGTCCTCATCCCGGGCGCACGTACCCCGATCCTGGTCACCGAGGAAATGATCAAGACCATGAAGAAGGGCTCCGTTGTCGTCGACGTTGCCATCGACCAGGGCGGCTCGATCGAGACGTGCGACCATTGCACGACGCATGAGAACCCGACGTTCGAGAAGCACGGCGTTGTCCACTACTCCGTTGCAAACATCCCGGGCGCTGTCTCCCGTACCTCGACGCTTGGTATCACCAACGCGACGATCTCCTATGCGGTTGACATCGCAACGAAGGGCTACAAGGCTGCCCTCCAGCAGGTGCCCGGTCTGAAGTATGGTCTCAACACCATTGACGGTCATCTCACCAACGAGGCTGTCGGCAAGGCTCTGAACCTCCCGTTCAAGTCCATCGATGAGTTCCTTAAGTAATTTGTGAACTGACTGCTGAGGGGCTGTTTCACTCTCACATACAGATATGTGCCGTGAAGCAGTCCCCTTTTTTTACAGATAATCTCCTCTCTGAAAACTGAAAGGACTGATGAAGTTGACCTCATGGAAGCGTGTCTGTATCCTTGCCGGATCCTATCTCGGTTTTATGATCGGGACAGGCGTGGCAACGGGACAGGAAATTCTTCAGTACTACACGGCAAATGGCTATATGATTTTTGGTACAGCTGTCGTTATCGCAGTTATCTTCATTGTCGCTAACTATGGCTTTGCTCTGGCGGGACGCGATCACAATGCGACCAGCGGGCAGCAGGCATTTATTTTCTACAATGGAACTTACTTAGGCAAGTTCTTTGACTGGTTCACGGTGTTTTTCTGCTATCTTTCCTACTGTGTCATGGTTGCCGGCGGTGCCGCAACACTGCAGCAGCAATATGGAGTGCCAGTCTACGTTGGTGCGGCGATCGTTGCCATCCTTGCCGGTCTTTCCGTTGCCCTTGGCCTTGGCAAACTCGTCGATATCATCGGCCGTGTGACACCGGCAATGCTCTTTGCCATCGTCGGCATGCTCTTTGTCCATCTTGTTCAGCACTATGATACGCTGATGCCCAATATGGCGCTGATCTCCTCGGGACAGCTTGATATGACGCGCGTCGGAAGCAACTGGTTCATGTCCGGTATGTCGAACGGCGGCTACAGTATCCTGATGCTCGCGAATTTCAGTGCAGTGCTCGGTGCGCGTGAGAACTTCCAGACGCTGTTCCGCGCCAATGTTCTCTCGACAGTTCTTCTCGTCGTATTGAATACGATCATCGGTCTTTCGATCATGACGCGCATCACGGATCTCTATCAGGTGCAGATCCCGAACCTCGTGGTCGTGGCAAGTCTCTCTCCGGGGCTGACGACCATCTTCGGCGTGCTGATCTTTATTGCCGTTTATACGACGGCGTGCCCGCTTCTCTGGACGGCTGTCGCACGTACGGGGCAAGAGGGAACGATGAAGTATAAGTCGTGGGCACTCGGCCTTGCGGCACTTGGCTTCTTCTTCGGCATGTTTGTTCCGTACCACATGATGCTCAACTATGTGTATGGATTGAATGGCTACATCGGCTTCATTGTCATGGCACTCATGTCCATTAAACTCATTCGGATGAAGTTCTTCGGGAAGGGAAGTGATTCAAATGCCGAATCGAGCAGCATGGGCGGAAATTGATTTAGGTGCTCTCGCTCATAACTATCGAGAGATTCGCAGCCGCATCCAAAAGGGTGCAAAACTCTGTGCTGTAGTTAAGGCGGATGCGTACGGACACGGAGCAATCGCTGCAGCGCGTGTTGCGCTGGACGAGGGAGCAGACTATATCGCCGTAGCGACGCTCTCGGAGGCACTCAAGCTGCGGGCTGCTGGATTTACGTGCCCCCTTCTCATTCTTGGACTCGTGGAGCCGGAGAGTGCGCGTGAGGTCGTCGATGCAGATATTACGCAGACGGTCTGCCGCATGGATCTCGTTGAAGCACTGTCGCAGGAAGCGGTACGGCAGGGCAAAACGGTGAAGGTGCATCTGACCATTGAGACCGGTATGGGACGTATCGGCGTGCATCCAAAGGATGCCGCAGAGACGGCGAAGCAGATCGCCGCACTTCCGAATGTGGAGCTTGAGGGTGTCTTCTCCCACTTTGCACTCGCTGATATTCCGGATAAGACGTTTACCAAACAGCAGGTCAAACTCTTCAAGGAGGCCTGCGATGCCATTGAGGCGGCGGGCGTTCATATCCCCATCAAGCACATTGCAGAGTCGGCGGCGATCCTTGAGATCCCCGATGTCCACATTGATATGGTACGCGCCGGCATCATCCAGTATGGTCTCTGGCCCTCGGATGAGGTGACGCGCCCGATTGATCTTCGTCCGTGCATGAAGTTTTGTGCACGAATCGTCTACATTAAGACGATCCAGCCCGGAGAGTCTGTCGGCTATGGGCGCAAGTTTATTGCAGAGCGCGAGACGCGTATCGCGACCCTGCCGGTCGGCTATGCGGACGGCTACATTCGCGCCTATGCGGGCGGCAGTGTCGAGGTGTGCGGAAAACGCGCCCCCATCGCAGGCCGTGTCTGCATGGATCAGTTCATGATCGATGTTACGGATATTCCTGAGGCAAAAATGGGGGATGTCTGTACGCTCTTCGGATCGGAGACCCTGACGACGGATGAGGTCGCCGGGTGGGCAAATACGATCAACTACGAGGTTGTCTGTCTTGTCTCCGAACGTGTACCGCGTGTTTATAAAGGATAGTGTGCGAAACAGCATCTGTCTTTATGGATTATGGGGCTGCTGCAATCTCTTTCGCGGCAGCCCTGTAATTTTATACGATGTATGAAAGAAGGTGTTTCTTTCTGTGAATACGCTTGTCAGTCCGGAAAATACATGGGTACTCATGTCGGTCATGCTCATTTCCGTCGCGGTATCGGTCTACCTAGAACAGACCTATGCGTGGGCGTCCCGTATCTCGGGCGCAGTGATTGCGCTGATCTTTGCCCTCGTTTTGGTCAATACGAATATTATTCCGCCTCATGCAGAGCTGTACGATGATATCGTCTGGGGGTATGTCGTGCCCATTGCTATCCCTCTGTTGCTCCTACAGACGAATATTGTGAAGATCTGGCGGGAGACAGGGCGCCTGCTCGTCATCTTTCTCATCGGTGCAGCAGGGACAATCTGCGGGGCGCTGATCGGCTGTGTGTTTCTCGGCTCTGCCATCGACGGGCTGCCGAAGGTAGCGGCGATGATGACCGGTTCCTATATCGGCGGCGGGGTGAACTTTACGGCGCTTGCCGATGCCTTTAAGGTCAGCGGAACGCTGGTCTCATCGACGATCGTGGCAGACAACCTCAACATGGCAATCTATTTCTTGATCCTTCTGGCAATTGCCGGTAACGCATTTTTTTCCGCCGCATCTACACGCACCCACTGATCGACGCTGTGGAGAAAAACGGGGAATCCGACGAGGGAAAAACACTCGCTGCGCAGTATTGGGGACGGAAGGACATTTCCCTGCGCGATATTGCGATGTGCGTGACCTATGCTGTTGTCGTCGTCACAGTGTCGAAATTTATTGGTGCCACACTTGGTACAGTGATTTCACCCGATGCGAACTGGTTCACGAAGATGTGCAATACATTCCTTGGCAGCCAGTATGTTTGGATTACACTGATCTCGATGATCTTTGCCACATTCTTTGAAAGCAGGCATCGTCGATGAATGGTGCGCAGGAAATCGGCACGTTCTTTATCTATATGTTCTTCTTCGTGATCGGCGTTCCCGCATCCATCATGGAGATATTGACGAATGCGCCGCTTCTCTTTGTGTTCTGTCTGATTATGGTCGTTGTAAACATGTTGTTCTGCCTGATCGGCGGGAAGATGTTCGGGTTTGCTTTGGAGGATATTCTCATCGCATCCAATGCGAATATCGGCGGGCCGACAACGGCGGCAGGCATGGCGATTTCGCAGGGGTGGAATGCCTTGGTTGGCCCTGCGATGCTCGTTGGAACACTTGGCTATGTGATCGGCACCTATCTTGGGATCATCGTCGGCAGCCTGCTTGGGGCATAACAGGGAGATCGAAATGAAGCAAGATTTTGGTGTGTTTGATGTTCATTCTGATCTCTTCACCAATGTAACACTACGCCGACAGGCGGGAGAAACGGATGTTATCCGTGCACACCATATTCGGCAGCTCCGTGCAGGAAATGTCTGTGCGATGCTCTGCTGCATCTGGATTGATCCGCCGTACACAGAGAAGCCTCCGGCGCGTATGGTCGAGATTATGGCGTCTGCCTGCGCCGAGCTGCGTGAAGCACAGGATATCGCAGAGGCGGCATACAGCGCTGCTGATATCGAGCGCATCTGTGCCGGGGGGAAACTTGCAATTCTCCTTGGGATGGAGGGGCTCAGCGGGCTGCACGGGCGGGTGGACTTCCTAGACGTACTCTATGCGTGGGGCGTTCGTCATGCCATACTGACGTGGAATGAGGTAAATGCGTTTGCCCACGGTGCGTCCTGCCATGAGGATAAAGGGCTTACGAGTCTTGGGATCAAAGCTCTTGACCGCATGGAAGAGTTGGGGATGATGGTCGATGTATCACATGCCAATGAACGGACGTTTTGGGATGTTTGTGAGCATACAACGAAGCCGTTCATTGCTTCACACTCCAATGCATACGCCCTTTGTGCTCATGCACGAAATCTGAAGGACGATCAGATCAAAGCACTTGCAGCGCGCGGTGGCGTGATTGGGATGAATGCGTGGCCGGAGTTCATCGATGGCGCTGCACCGAGTGCCGAACGACTTGCCGACCACGTGGATCATATCCGCGACCTTGTTGGTATTGACCATATCGCCTGTGGATTTGATTTCTGTGATTATCTCACGTCGGATACGCTGGATTCCTTTACCTCCAGTGATGTGGTTACCGAGGGCCTTGAAAGTGCGGCAAATATTCCAAGCCTTTTTGCGCTTCTGCGTGCACGCGGATACAGCGAGGAGGATGTGGAAAAGATTGCGCATGGGAACATGATGCGCGTCGTCAAGGCTGTGATCGGCTGAAGCTTATCAGTGATTTCATCGATTGACAGTTATCGCAGAACTATCCAACAATTATGTATAATCTTATTGCGTATTGGATAAGAAGTCGTTATAATAGGACATATAGAGAATGAGGAGGTAATGCACATGAAGAAGAATACTGTTATTACCATTAGTCGCCAGTACGGCAGCGGCGGACGTCAAATCTCCCGACTCGTTTCGGAGAAGATGGGAGTTAAGCGCTATGACCGCACGGTCGTTGCCATGGCGGCAGAGAGTCTTGGCGCCGGCGATCGGCTTGAGGATGTCTTGAGCCGTTCCTATGAGGTGCCCAAGGCAAGCCTCGGGGCGATCAGCACCGCTCAACTTGATACGGTGCCCGCGTATAACACTCTCTACAAGGAACAGGCGCATATCATTCGCTCGATCGCTGCCGAGGGAAATGGAGCAGTGTTCCTTGGCCGTTGCGCTGAGATTGTCCTTGCGGGACAGCCGGAGGTCTATTCCTTTTTCATCTGCGCAGATGATGCATACCGTACGAGGCGTGCCGGTACGCATTATGGCGGAATGAGCCTCAAGCAGCTCAATGAGATCGAGGAGAAGCGCAGCAACTACTATGCCTTCTATACGGGCAAAAAATGGGGCGATCCGCAGAATTTTGATCTCGTCATCAATACAAGCCGTATTCCGCTGGAACAGGCGGCAGATCTCATCATTGACTATGTGAATCGTGTGCAGGGAGAATAGTTTCTTGACATAGAACTGCCACACGGAGAGAATCTGTGGCGGCTCAAAACTAAATGATACAAAAGCGCGGGAAAGGAAATTCCTGCGCTTTTGTTTAAGGCATAGGGCACGTGGCATGTGCGAATTATTGGAGAAGTTTGGTGCGAAACAGGGGAGGCAGCGCATGAATGTGTAGTCACGGCAGGCAGTGTGCGGATCGGAGAGATGGATATGTCGGAGACGGTTTATACATGTGATGAAATAAAACAACGCTTGCAGCCGATCTTTGCCGGGCATCGGATTCGACAGGCGGTTCTCTTCGGTTCTTACAGCAAGGGGACGGCAACATCCCAAAGCGATGTGGATTTGCTTGTGGACAGTAATTTGCGTGGGCTTCAATTCATGGGGCTTGTGGAGGAAATGCGAGAAGCTCTGAGCGGTAAGGATATGGATGTGTTTGATATCACGCATATCGAGCCAAAGTCTCGTATCGCCGAGGAAATCAAGCGAACGGGGGTAGAGATTTATGCGCGATGACATTATTCTTGGCAAGATGCTTCACTATGCTGAGAAGGTATGCGCATACAGCGCAGGTCTTTCTTACGAAGACTTTCGCGCCAACGATATGCTCGTCGAGGCATGTGTGTTTAACCTCGGGCAGATCGGAGAGCTCACAGCGAAACTGGGCGTGGATTTCAAGAAAAAGCATCAGGAGGTGGCATGGGCACAGATCTATGGACTGCGGAATCGCATTGTCCATGACTATGAGGGCGTAAATCTGTGCCTTATTTGGGAGATCATTTCTGAGGATATGCCGGAACTGGGGCGTGCGTTGCGTGCGATCAAGGGATAGAGCCTCGCTCCGGGGGGTCCTGACCATACGCCTGTGGCTGGCGCATCAAAAAAAGACCTGCGCTCTCGATCATCTGATGGTTAGAGGGGCAGGTCTTTTTGTGCGTTGATGGATACTGCATCAGTGCTCGGATGCGCGTGCCTTGATGATGGCGTCGATCTCGCGCTGCTGCTGCTGTTCGATGCGCCGCTGGATGAAGATGTTCGGGATGGAGACGCCGACGACGACGGCGAGGATGATGGTGATGCCGTTGACGCCGAAGCGCAGTGCCTCAAGCAGTTCTTCGACGGAGATGGTCTGGATGTGGAGGACGGCGAAGAGGAGGCGGTAGAGGAGGACGCAGGGGATGAGGGGATGACGGGCGGGATGATGAGGAGGGTGTTCGGCGTGTGGACGATGTGGATGACCTTGAGTGCCACGATGCCGACAAACGCCGCCGCCACGAAGGAACCGAGCGCCTGCGGCTGTCCAAACTCGAGGATGAGGACGTTGCGGATGAGCATGGTGACGATGCCTTCGACGGCGACGATGGCGAGGAGTTTCTTCGGTGTGTTGAACATGACGGAGAAGCCACCGGCGGCGAGGGCTGCTGCGATCGCCTGATTGAGGTAGGTGTCCGTGGGCTGGATGTGGACGTCGGAGATGTTCCCCACGCCCGCGACGAGGATGGCAAAGGCGATGCCGAAGGTCAGCCCGCCGATGATGAGCATGGTGTCCATGGCGCGCGTCATGCCCGATGTCGTAAAGCGGTTCAGTACGTCGCTCGCCGCGTTGACAGAGGGAAAGCCGGGCATGAGGAAGATGGTGCACGCAACGAGCGTGTACCACATTGTCCCGAGGCCGAGTGCAGCGGGGATCGCCCATGCAAAGATGGTTGCGACGAAAGCCCGTAATCATGGCACAGGCATAGGGGTTAAATGCGTATTTGTTGCTGAGACGGTGTGCAATGAAACCCATGAGTGCCGCAATGGTAGCGATGAGAGACTCCTCCCAGCTGCCGCCAAAGAGTTTGCACGAGCCGCCCGAGCCGACGGCGGCGCCGAGGGCGATGCCCCAGTGGGGATAGCAGAGCGCACGTGCACGGATGCGCGTGATGGCATGCTCAACAGCAGAGATGGGCGTGTTGCCGCGCAGGATGCGCCATGTGAGCTTGCTGACGGCGGCGAGGACGGCGAGGTTGACGCCATGTTTCATGCATTTGCGGAACTGGGTGAAGGAGCGCTCGCCGTCGCAGACGTTGAGCATGAGCGTGGTGTAGGTGACGTGGGACTGGATGTTCTCGGCGGGGATGCGCAGATGCACCGCTGCCCGTTTCATGTCGCGAATGACGCGTGCACAGTCCGCCCCGCTCTCCATCAGGGTCTGCCCGATGTCCAGCAGGAGCTTTCATCTTGTAGTTGAGTGTCTTATTGTCGTCGTCCGCCATGTTTTCGGATTGCTTTGCATTCCACGGTGCCTGCGCTCCTCTCTTCCTCATTTTATCGCTTACTTTTCATTATAGCATAGGGGGCTGTGCGCAAGATGGGGGCGGGGATAAAAACTGCCGCACAAAGGGATTTGTTCCCTTTGTACGGCAGTTCTGCGTTTATCGCGCATCTCTAAGATGATGGAGCTGAATCTATCCGTGCCTCTCGTAGTCTCAGCACTTAATGCCTGCGCTCTTGCGCACGTAGAAGAACCACGTGATGGCGATGGTTAGCACAGTGAAGGCAATGAGGATGTTGAACGCGGGAGTAACGCTGCCCTGCGTTCCATACGCCCAGCCGAACAGTTTTGGGATGAAGAATGCGCCGTATGCCGCAATCGCCGCCGTAAATCCGGTGACGAGCGAGGAGTGCACAGGGATTGTTGAAAGACGAATGGGATCATGCGGAAGCACGCGGCATTGATGAAGCCTGTCGAGAAGAAGAGCACGAGGAACGACCCGAAGAAGAGCGGGAAGTTATGCGACTGGATGCCCATGACGGTCGCAATGCAGGCGACGAGCATCAGGATGAGCGAGTAGAGTGTGACCTTCGAGCCGCTGTTGACCTTGTCCGCGACCCAGCCGCCGATGGGGCGTACGCCGGCACCGATGAACGGCCCGAGGAATGCGGCGTAGGTGAAGGAGACCTCGGGGAACTCGCGGTTGACGAGCAGTGCGAGCGCGGCGGAGTAGCCGATGAACGAACCGAATCCGCAGGTGTAGATGACACAGAGCAGCCACGTGTGCTTGTTGCTGAAGATGGACATCATGCTGCGCGGGCTCTGGCGCGGGATGGGCAGATTGTCCATGCAGAACCAGATGAGGATGAGGCTTAGCGCGGTCGGGATTGCCCAGAAGTAGCAGACGCTCTGGAGGTAGACCTCATGGCCTGCCGCGTTCACGAGCGGTGCACCGAAGAACCCGCCGAAGCTCAGGCCGAGGAGCATCGGTGCGGTGAGGTAGATGACGGAGACACCGAGGTTGCCGATGCCCGCGTTGATGCCAAGGGCGAGACCCTTCTCAGATTTTTGGGAAGAAGAAGCCGATGTTTGCCATGGAGGACGAGAAGTTCGCCCCTGCGATGCCGAGGATGCCGACGAGCAGGACGAAGGTGTCGTAGGTCGTCGAGGTGTCCGTGACCGCGCCGCCGAGCCCAATGAGCGGGATGAGCAGGGAGGCCGTCGAGATCAGCGTCCAGTTGCGTCCGCCGAGGATGGCAGGGAGGTAGGTGTAGATGAGGCGTCCCGTTGCACCGACGAGGCCCGGCAGTGCGGCGAGCGTGAAGATCTCGTTGTCGGAGAAGTGGAATCCGACGGAGTTCAGCTGCGGCGCGAGGGTCGCCCACATCGTCCATGCGACGAAGGCGAGTGTCAGAACGAACGTAGAGGTGTAGAGGTTCTGCTTGGCGATGCGTTCGCCGTATCGTTTCCAAAACACTTCATTTTCCGGCTCCCAGTGTGCGAGGATGTCGCGCCGGGATGGATTCTCGCCGAGCGTGGCGAGAATGTCTTTGTTTTCCATGACCATCTCTCCCTTTTCATATAACGTTGATAAATGAAATTATAGTGAAAAAAATTTGCTCTGTATGTGACGAATATCACATGAAGTTTTTTGTTTTTTCGCTACTATAAATATATACGATACGGTATCGTGGAGAGGGGGCGCAGATGAATCAGGAAGCACTCATCAAGGAACTGATGTCGATTCCAGGCAAGGTGATTTCCCTGCACGATGGCGCGTATCTCTATCGTGAGGGCGCGCCGGCACACTATTTCTATATTGTGCGCTCGGGGCATATCTTTGTGGTCAAATACGGTGCATCGGGGCGTGTTCTGGCGCTGCGTCTTGCGACGAAGGGGAGTCTCGTCGGGGAGCTGCCGATCTACGAGGAGAAGCCGACCTATCTCTTTAGTGCGATTGCACGCAGTGCCGCCGAGGTCTACGCCATCGAGTTTCCCGTACTGGAGGCGTATCTCGAAAAAGCATCCGCACCTCGCTGTCGCGCTGCTGAAGCTGATCGGGATGCACATGCGCAAGCAGCACCTCAAATTCCGCGACCTCGTGCTCTACGGGAAGAAGGGAGCACTCTGCTCGACACTCCTCCGTCTGGCCAACAGTTACGGGATGGAGACGGAGGAGGGGATCCTGATCTCCGTGCCGCTTACGAATCAGGAGCTCGCGAACTACTCCGCATCGGCGCGGGAGAGTCTCAATCGGATGCTCGCCGAGCTGAAGAAGTGCGGTGTGATCGATATGCGCGGGCATCTGATCCTCATCAAGGATATTGACTATTTGAAAAAGACCATCCACTGCGAGAATTGCGGGGTGGAGATCTGTAATATTGAGTGAATCATGGACACAGAGAAGGGGCTGCTGCACGAGTTTTGATCTGACCCCCAAAAGTTATAGGATCTAACTTTTTGGGGGTCAGATCACGAGCGTTTCGTGCAACAGCCCCTTTTTTTGTTTTTTTCTATTTATAAACAATTTTTGTGGTTATAAATAGTGTTTTTATGCTATAATATCCTCATAGGAGGAGATTATATGATGGATTCTATCAAGATACTTCGTATACAGTACGAGAATATTCCACTCTTTCACGATGGATGCTTTGCGTTTAGCTTTCTGGCAGAGGATCGCGTTTCTGATCCTGCGCAGGTATTTCAGTTGCGCAAAAATCTCTACACGCAAAAACTTACTGCTCTGGTCGGTATCAACGCTTCCGGAAAGACATCAGTTCTAAAGCTGATTTATCTCGCCATATCGATTGTCTTGGCACGAGGCAGTCTCAATACCCTTGTTTATGATAAATCGCTCCTTCGGGACGAAACAAAAATCACCATAGATTTTTGCCATGGGGATAGTTGCTATAAGCTGCATTCTATAATTGGAAAAAGAGCCCCTTCCCGCAGTACGGGAACAGAGCTTTATTTCAAAGAGGAGCAACTTTTCAAAAAGCCACTTGCATCTATAAAATCAAAGAAAGACGTATTCTGTTTTGACCAAACAAGGCTTGCTCTTCAACGTTCACAATTACCAAAGGACGCGTTGGGCTTCTTAAAATTTGACGATAGTATCGTTATCAGCATCATGATGGATCGTCAAGTACCAGCAATAAATCACTGATTTCCTATACAAACAACAACGCACTAATGCTATACGGACACCCCACCGCTGAGCTTCTTCAAGTTTTTGATTCCAGCTTAGAGAAACTTTCTTCCTCTATGATAGACAACAGTATATCCTATACCATAAAATTCAAAAACAATCCTCAAACCTTTCATGTAACGAGTGAATGGAGTCTAAATAATCTCATTTCCTCTGGTACAATCAAGGGGCAGAACATCATGATGCTCATTGAGGATGTTCTCCAAACAGGTGGGTATCTTATTGTTGATGAGCTTGAGAATCACATGAACAAAGAGCTCGTTCGTATGATTACGGACATCTTCAAAAACGATCGTATCAACAAGTATGGCGCATGCCTCATCTTCTCCACACACTACGCAGAGATTCTTGATTTCATGGATCGCAAGGATAACATCTATATCACGCGTCGCAATCAGACAGATGCCTCGATCGAGCTGCTGAACTACGCCTCCGAGGTCAAGCGAAACGATGTCAAAAAAAGCGATGTCATACTCTCGAACTATATTGAGGGAACGGCTCCGTCATACGAGAGCATTCAGGCCTTGGAGGACTATCTATGCAGCAGGATAGATTAACCTTCACGCACTTAAAAGAAGAGTATGTCATTTGTATCTGCGAGGGCGCGGCAGAGCAGGCAATCATCGAATTGCTGCTCGACCATAACAGCCTCGTATTTGCTCATGATAATCTGGTTGGAAGAGAAGTCACCCGCAAGCGAAAGTCCTCTGAGATTCAGTCTTCCTTTCTGAATCGAGCATACCAACGGCGTGTGAACATCCTGCGGATTCTGGATTCCAAAAAGGATTCCTTCAAACTCCCACCCCTCTATGCAGAACGCTATCCTGTGCATAACATCTACACACGCCCAGAAATTGAGATGCTGCTGATTATCGCCGAAGGGCAAGTCGAGAAGTATCTGCAAAAAGACAAGACGCGCTATAAGCCCAGCTCCTATTGCGCAGAGGTCCTCTTTCCGGGCGAGCACATCAAAAGCCGCGATTTCATACAGCGTTACTTTGCGGATATCGATAAACTGCATAATGCGATCCGCCTCTACCATGAGCAGTCAGGAAAACGCGGAGAAGCGCATCTGTTTCACCTACTCTCTGCAACCTTGATATGAACGCCGTAAAGCGTTGTGAGATCTCAGGGGCTGCTGCACGAAGAAAAACTTCGTGCAGCAGCCCCTTCTCTGTGCCTATTCGCATGGAATTCCCTGATACGCCGTCACGCCGCAGGTGCAGACGGCACGCCCCGCCGTGAGATCAATCAGTGCCGCCGTGCGGCGTGTGATGTCGTCGGGCGGGATACGGAGGATGCACGTGACGCGCTCTGCGTATGTTGTTTCCCCTGCGATCAGTTCTTCTGCGCGGATGTAGCGCTCGATGGCGGCGAGCAGATCGTAGTCGATCGTGACGGACAGCTCGCGCAGGAGCGTCATGCGCAGCTTGGGGGCAGCGTCGAGCCCCAGCCCCGCCGCATGGGCGTATGCGCGGATGAGCCCGCCCGCGCCGAGCTTGATCCCGCCGAAGTAGCGGACGACGGCGACGGCGACCTCCGTAATGCCGCGTCCCTTGATTGCTTCGAGGATGGGGCTGCCCGCCGTCCCGCCCGGCTCGCCGTCGTCACTCGAGCGCTGCCGCGAGGCATCCGCACCGAGGACCATGGCGTAGGGCGCGTGGCGCGCATCGTAGTGCTCCTTTTTCAGTGCGGCGAGCCATGTGCGCACCTCGTCCTCGTCCTCCGCGTGTATGACGTAGGCGAGGAAGCGGGAACGCTGGATTTCATACGAAACAGGGGAGACACCGCCCTCCGGTATCTCCCCTGTGATGGTCGTGTAGTCACGATCCGTACTCATTTGTTCTTGCGGTTGAAGTACTCGACGATGCCCGCATCGAGCAGTACGTAGGTCGGCCCCGTGCTCGCGGTCAGCTCACCCGGCTGAAAGATGGGGCAGACGAAGCCGCGTCCACCGAGGAAGTAGTCGGTCGGAAGCTGACGCACAGACTTTTCGGGCTGGATCGGCGTATTGCGTCCGTACTCGTTGTAGAGGTGACCGTTCACCGCCTCACCGTCGAGATCAGACGGCGTGACGTGCACGAAGAAGGAGAGCGGAAGACGCTGTCCCGTCTTCTTGTAGTAGACGATGCCGTAGTCGTGGCGCGTGGGCTGGTTGGCGTGCAGGTCGTAGCGCAGCTCCGTGAACGTCACGGACAGGAAGTTTGCGTCGTCGAGATGCACGCGATAGCCAAGCTCGCCGCGGAAGAATGCCCCGCTCTGGTACTGGGCGCGGAATGTCTCCGCGAGTGCCTTCATGTCGGCGTTGATGCGGTCGGCGACCGCACTGTCATCGAGACTGATGACGGGGTACGCGATGGACAGGTTCTGCGCGGCCTCCCGATGCTCGCTGAGGGCGGCGGATGAGGTCCCCGTGATGCCGACGACGAGCGCGAGAGCAATCAGTAAGCTCTGAATTTCATAGTGAGTGCTCCTCCTTTTCATACTTAAGGAAGCGCTGATAAACTCAGCACCGCCATATTAGTGCATCTTTTTCGCCCTGTCTGTGTCGACAAATCCTCCACATAGCCTTTGCTATGCGTCCGGTTTGTCTCCTTGACAGGACAAAAAATCTACACCAATCTGACGGACTTCATTTTATCAGCGATTCCTTAATTGAATCATAATAAAAATTTACGTATTTGTCAAATAAATGATAGTAATTGACGCGCTCTTGTAGTATGATGAGAGCGCATTTTTTATACAATATATATCGAGGAGAAAGGTTGTGTTACGGAGCCAATGGGCGAGTCGACGATGAAACGGAGGCTGAAGCACAGACATCTTCAGCTCATCTCTCTCGGTGGTGTGATCGGGAGCGGATATTTTTTGGGGACGGGCTACGTCCTCGAGCAGGCGGGGCCTGCGGCGGTAATTTCCTATCTGCTGGGCGGCATCATCGTGCTCGCCGTGATGCTCTGTCTCGCAGAGCTGGCGGTAGAGCAGCCACTCTCGGGCTCATTCGTCGTCTACGCGCGTGAGAATATCTCGGCGACGTGGGCGTGCGGTGTGGGCTGGTCCTACTGGGTGACGTGGGTGTCCTATGTACCCTCGGAGATGATTGCTGCGGGCATCATCATGAATTCATTCCTGCCCGAGGTCGGGACGATCTGGTGGGCGGTGCTGTTTGGGCTGCTCGTCACCCTCCTCAATCTGTTTCGCGTCGATAAATTTGGCGAGAGCGAGTTCTGGCTCGCCCTCGTCAAGATCATCGCTCTCGTGGCGTTCAGCGCCGTTGCGCTCCTGATCTGTCTCGGGCTCATCGGCGACGAGGGCTATGTCGGCACGGGCATCCTGCTCGGCAGCGGTGGCTTTGCCCCGCACGGATACGCGAGCATTGCGCTGACGATGGTCATTATCCTCGTCAATTTTCAAGGGACGGAGATCATCGGACTTGCGGCGGGGGAGACAGCGGATCCCGCGCGCAGTATTCCGACGGCGGTGCGCAACGTGACATGGCGCATCATCGCACTCTACATCATCCCGATTACGCTGCTCGTCTCGATTCTCCCGTGGGATCACGCGTCTCTCTCCAAGAGCGTCTTTGCGGCGGCACTTGCCGAGCATGGATTTTCACGTCTGGGGGCCCTGTTCTCATTCGTCGTGCTGACGGCGGCACTTTCCTGCTCCAACTCCGGGCTCTACGGCGCGGCACGCACGGTACACGCACTCGCGACGATGGGGATGGCACCGCGTGCGCTCGGCGGGCTCAGCCGCAAGGGGATTCCCTCGCGTGCCATCTATGCCTCGATTGCCTTTTGCTGGGGCGTGATCGCGCTCTATGCGCTGCATCCCGATGCGGCGCTCTATACCTATCTGCTCGCACTCTCGGGGTTCTCGGGCGCGGTCGCGTGGATCTCGATCTGCTGGAGCCAGTATCGGCGGCGGCGCAGGCTCGAGGCGGCGGGGACGGTGTCGCTCCTGCGCTATCGGATGCCTCTCTTCCCGTATGTCACGCTGTTCGGGATCTGGGCGCAGGTGCTCTGCCTCCTCTTTATGGCGTTTACCCCCGAGCTGCGCTCTGCGCTCTATCTGGGCGTCCCCATGCTCATCGTCCCAATGCTTCTTTACCGCTTCTTGCGCAGGCGCAGGGCACATGATATAATTGAAAAATAGGGAGTTTTTCGTAGGGAGGAATGTTTATGTTTGGGCTTTTTGATAAAAAGAAGGAAGCGGAGGTTTCGCTCGCCGACCGCATCGCGGCAAAACCGTTGGCGTCAGCAGGGGCACCGCAGGGGGCGACTGCCGCAAAGCCGCGTGTGCCGTTCGCGGGACTCGGCAGCGTCGGTGCAGGCGATATGAAGTCCGCCTATCTCTCGCGCAGCGAGCTGACGGCAGAGCGTCTGCGCGACCTCTACGATGTGCCGGGTGGCCCTGCGATCGTGCTCGGCTTCGTCTCGTCCGATCTCCCCATGGCGGAGATTGCGCGCACGGTACAGACGGCATCGCCTCCCGATGTTCAGGTTCTGCTCATCTCCTCGTGCGGGGAGCTGACGCATACGCCGGGGACGCGCTCCTACTATATGGACGCGAAGGACGGGCGCGCAAAGGTGCTGCTGCAGGTCTACAGCAAGCGCATGATCGCACAGACCCACATGATGACGATTCCCCTGCACAACGAGGACATACGGCGCGGTACGGTGGAGCTGACTCCCGGACGAGCGCATTAAGAAAAATCCGCGAAGGGCGTTGACGCACAGCGCGTTCCGTTCCCCGTGCGCTTTGACAATACCTTTGCCTTTTGTCTATATGGACGGTGTGACGGCGTGCGAGTCGTTCGTGCTGAAGGCACTCTATGACAGTGAGTTCCTGCCCCTGCCCCTACATCGGCGGCAGCGCGAGCGGCGGGTTAGACTTCGCACATACCTATATTTATAACGGCAAACAGGTTCTCGAGAACCATGCCGTGGTGCTCGTCGTCAAGCTTGCCGACGACTATCGCTACTCCATTTTCAAGACGCAGGCGGCAGAGCCGACGGGGGACAAGTGGACGATCATCGGCTCGGATACGACACTCCGCACGGTGGAGACGGTTGCCGACGCAGAGGGACATCCCGTGCCCTTTGCCGATGTGCTGATGAAGCATCTGCGTGTGTCGGATGTATCGGCACTTGAAAAAGGCACTCACGGGCTATACCTTCGCCTCGCATGTCGGAAAGCAGTACTTCATCCGCTCGGTGCAGCGGTTTGATCCGGCAGAAAAAAACGCTTCCAATTCCACTGTGACATTACGGCGGGCGAGGAGATCTACCTCATGCGGCGGGAGAACTTCGTCAAGACGCTGAAGGATGAGTACGCCGCATACGCAAAGGGCAAACCGGCGCCGATCGGCGCGGTGCTGAACGACTGCATCCTGCGGCGCCTGACTTTTGCAGCGGAACTCGCAGGAGCAGATCTCTTCGACGGTATTGCACTGGCAGGCTTCTCGGCGTTCGGCGAGGTGGCAGGTCTGCACACCAACGAGACGCTGACGGCAATTTTCTTCTATCAGCTCTCGGGCGGCACGTTCAGTGACGGCTATATGGATCGTTTCCCATCGAAGTACGCGCTGTACCAGAAGTCGTATCTCGAGCATGAGATCAATCGCCGCGCGATCATCGCACATCTGCGCGAGGGAATCATTCAGGAGTTCGACAGCTACCGCAAGCAGATGGCAGGGCTCTCGGATGTCATGGGGCACGTGGCGGAGAGCGTCGAGAACGTCTCCGATCTCGTCAACCAGATGAGCGATGGCATCGGCGACCAGGGCAATATGACGAAGGAACTCCTGTCGCGCAACGCATCGATCACACCGAAGCTGGAGCATTTGACCGAGAGTACGAAGAAGATCGAGCAGGTCATGCACATGATTACGGAGATCTCCGCGCAGATCAACCTGCTCGCGCTCAACGCCGCCATCGAGGCAGCGCGTGCGGGCGAGATGGGGCGCGGGTTCGCCGTCGTCGCAGGGGAGGTGCGTAAGCTCTCCGAGAATACCCGCGAGCGGCTGGAGGCGTCCGATGAGGCGATTCGCGAGCTCCTGCATAATGTGAATGAGATCGATCAGATGCTCGCGCAGAATCAGGAGTTCGATACGAAGGTCGAGGATTTCGAGCAGGGCTTTGACGGGCGCGTGACGGATATGAAGAGCAGTCTCGCGAGCGGTGTCGATGCGATCCGTCATTCGAGCGGCTCGCTGGAGAAGGCAGGCGCGCTGGGCGCGGCACTGTCGAAACGCGTGGAGGAACTGGATGCGGTGATCCGTTCCATTCGATAAGTAATGGCATTTGATATTTGGGAGGAGCTCGAGCAGAGTGGAGAGATATTGTCCGCAGGAGATTGAAGCAAAGTGGCAGAAGATCTGGGAGACGGAGCACAGCTGCCACACGGAGATGGACACGACGAAACCGAAGTACTACGCGCTTGAGATGTTTCCGTATCCGTCGGGAAAACTTCACATGGGGCATGTCCGCAACTACTCGATCGGCGATGTGATTGCGCGCTTCCGCACGATGGAGGGGTACAACGTCCTGCATCCGATGGGGTTTGACTCCTTCGGCATGCCCGCTGAGAATGCAGCGATCAAGAACAAGGTGCATCCGGCGGAGTGGACGTACGCGAACATCGCGAACATGGAGAAGCAGCAGCGTGCGCTGGGGCTTGCCTACGACTGGGACCGCGAGGTCATCACCTGCCGTGAGGACTACTATCGCTGGACACAGTGGCTGTTCGAGCTGTTCTACAAGAAAGGCCTTGCCTACAAGAAAAAGGCATCCGTGAACTGGTGCGATACCTGCGGCACGGTGCTTGCGAACGAGCAGGTCGAGGACGGCAAGTGCTGGCGCTGCAAGTCCGAGGTGCACAAGAAAGATCTCGCCCAGTGGTTCTTCAAGATCACGGACTATGCCGATGAACTTCTCGCCGATCTCGACAAACTCCCGGGCTGGCCCGAGCGCGTCAAGACGATGCAGGCCAACTGGATCGGACGCAGTGAGGGCCTTGAGTTCCGTCTGCCCGCGCCCGCGCTCGATGCGGAGATTCCCGTCTACACGACGCGTCCCGACACTGTGTTCGGCATGACCTTTGTTGCACTCGCGCCCGAGCATCCCCTCGTCGAGAAGATCTGCGCCGTCAGCGACAAGGCGGAGGAGATCCGTGCGTTCTGTGCGCGCGTCAAAAAGCAGTCCGACATTGAGCGCTCCTCGAGCGAGTCGGAAAAAGAGGGCATCTATACAGGGCTCTGCTGCACGAATCCGTTCAACGGAGAGCAGGTCGAGATCTGGGTCACGAACTACGTCCTCTTTGAGTACGGCACGGGTGCGGTCATGGCAGTCCCGTCGGAGGATCAACGCGACTGGATGTTCGCGGAGAAATACGGCATCCGCAAGATCCTCACGATCCGCCCGAAGGACGGAGAGCTGCGTCTTGAGGACATGACGGCGGCATACACCGAAAAGGAAGGCATCCTCATCAACTCCGGCAAGTTCACGGGGATGGAGATGCACGCGGCGATGCAGGCGATCATGGACGAGGCGGAGGCGCAGGGCTACGGCAAGCGCCGCGTCAACTATCGCCTGCGCGACTGGCTCATCTCGCGCCAGCGCTACTGGGGGGCGCCGATTCCCATCATCAACTGTCCGAAATGCGGCGAGGTACTCGTCCCAGAGGCGGAGCTGCCTGTGCGTCTCCCCGAGGATGTTTCGTTCGAGCAGGGGACCGTCTCACCGCTCTCGTCGAGTGAACACTTCCTCCACTGCAAATGTCCCAAGTGCGGCGGTGATGCGACGCGTGAGACGGATACGATGGACACCTTTATCTGCTCCTCGTGGTACTACTACCGCTATGCAGACCCGAAGAACACGGAGCGTCCCTTTGACCGCGACAAGGTGAACTACTGGGCGCCCGTCGATCAGTACATCGGCGGCATCGAGCACGCGATCCTGCATCTCCTCTATGCACGCTTCTTCACGAAGGTGCTGCGCGACGCAGGGATGCTCGACTTCGACGAGCCGTTCACGAACCTCCTCACGCAGGGCATGGTCATCAAGGACGGCGCAAAGATGTCGAAGTCGCTCGGCAACGTCGTCTCGCCCGAGGAGATCATCGACCGCTACGGTGCGGATACGGCACGGCTCTTTATCCTCTTTGCCGCGCCCGTGGACCGTGACCTTGACTGGAGCGATCAGGGCGTCGAGGGGGCGTACCGCTTCCTCGGGCGCGTGTGGCGCATTTTGGGACAGTTCGCAGAGACGATCAAGGGCGCGCCTGCCTCCTACGATGCGGCAACGCTCAGCACAGAGGAGGCGGAGCTGCGCCGCGTGCTCCATGCGACCATCAAGAAGGTCACAGAGGATGTGCGCGACCGCTTCATGTTCAACACGGCGATCTCCTCCATCATGGAGCTGGTCAATGCGCTCTACGCATTTCAGGACAAAGAGCTCACGCCGGGGCTCGCGCGCGAGACGGCGAGTGCGCTCGTGCGGATGCTCGCTCCGTTTGCACCGCACATCACGGCGGAGCTGTGGGCGGAGCTTTTCGGCGGGAACGTCCACGCAGAGACGTGGCCGCAGTACGACGCGGCGGCACTCGTGCAGGATGAGGTAGAGATCGTCTACAGATCAACGGCAAGGTGCGCGACCGCGTCAAGGTCGCCACGGGGCTTGACCGTGCGGCGCTGGAGCAGCTCGCAGCCGAGCTGCCGCGCGCGAAGGAGCTTACGGCGGGCAAGACCATCGTCAAGGTCGTCTGTGTCCCCGGCAAGCTGGTCAATATTGTTGTGAAGTAAGGGAAGCACTGATAAATTCGGTACAACCATCTTGACGCATCTTTTTTGCCCGCACTTCGGCGGAAAATCCTCCACAGAGCACCACTCTGCGTCCGGTTTTCCACCTCGTTCGGACGAAAAAATCTACGCCAATCTGGCAGACCTCACTTTATCAGTGTTTCCTAAGGTGTAACATCAGGGAAGGTAACATCAGGAGATAAGGGAGAGAACATCATGCTGAAAGCGTTTGCAGTACGAAGCCTTCTGCCGGAAATGCTGATCGGACGTACCGTCTACGATGGAGACAGTGAGGATGTGCTCGTCGAGGGCGGCACGGTACTGGACAAAGAGACGATCAAGCTGCTCAAGAAAAAGGGCATCGCCTCTGTCTACGTCGACGAGGACAGCATCATCGCTGCCGTCCATAAGGAAAAGGCGAACAAGGCAGAAAAGGCAGCCGTCATCGGCGATGGTCCCGCCCCCCGAACGCGAGATCAAACTGGACAACAAATACGAAGAGGACTACCGCTACGTCTACGGCGAGATGGAGAAACTCTTTGCCGAGGCGGCAGAGACCGGTAAGCTCAACATGAGCATCTTGCAGGGCGTGATGTCGAGCGGCCGCCTGCGCGACCTCTACAAGGAGGGAGCAACGGCCGTCTCCATGATGTACAGCATGAATCAGGATGGTAACTACAACCTGCATCACTGCGTCCATCTCGCCATCCTCGGTGGCCTCATGGCGAAGTGGATGGGGCTTGTGGGCATCGACCGTCAGAACATGGTGCTCGCCGGGCTCTTCCTCGATATTGGCAAGCAGGTGGCTCCGAAGGAACTCCTCGAGAAGAAGGGGCTTCTGACCGAGGAGGAGTTCGATATCCTGAAGAATCATGTTGTCGAGAGCTTCAAGATCGTGGAGAACAGCGAGCTCGAGGGGCGCACCGACCTCATGAACGGCATCATCCAGCACCATGAGCGCGACGATGGATCGGGCTACCCCTCGGGACTGAAGGGGGATGCGATCACGACCTTCGGCAAGGTGCTCGCCATCCTCGACTGCTACGACGCGATGGCATCCAGCCGCAGCTACGCGGCGAAGCGTTCCCCGTTCGAGGTGTTCAAGGTGCTCTATGCCGACGTGCTGGACGGAAAACTTGACTCGGAGTACGCCGTTCTCTTCATGCGTAAGATGAACGCTGCGCTCAACGGCTGCTGGCTCCGTCTCTCGGACGGTTCAGCAGGGCGCATCGTCTATGTCGATGAGTCACGCGTCACGGCGATGCCGGTCATCCAGCTCGCAGACGGCGGCTTCATTGACCTCAACACCGTCAAGGATATCACCGTCGTCGAGATCATGACGGCAAGCGATGTCAGCAAGCTGTAAAAAGATGATGCTCAAGCACCCGTATGGGTGCTTTTTTCATGGAAATCGCTGATGCGATAGGGGAATCTCTGCGCTTTTATTGCATCCCTTGACGGATACGATATAATGAAGGAATAGCTTTTCGTGAAGGAGGGGAACGCATGGCGATGGTGCCAAAACTCAATACAACGCAGTTCGATGGGGAGATCCCATTCAAGGTTGTCGCGCCGTTTGAACCGATGGGCGATCAGCCGCAGGCGATTGCCGATCTTGCCGGCGGCATCGAGAATGGTATGACGGCACAGGTGCTTCTCGGTGCTACGGGCACGGGCAAGACCTACACGATGGCGAAGGTCATCGAGCGCGTTCAGCGTCCGACCCTCGTCATCGCACACAACAAGACCCTCGCCGCACAGCTCGCGAGCGAGTTCAAGTTACGTTTTTCCCCGACAACTACGTCGGCTACTTTGTCAGCTACTACGACTTCTATCAACCCGAGGCGTACATCGCCCAGACGGATACCTACATTGAAAAGGATGCGTCGATCAACGATGAGATCGATGAGCTGCGTCACTCCGCGACCTGTTCGCTCTTTGAGCGGCGCGACGTCATCATCGTGGCGAGCGTCTCGTGCATCTACGGCCTCGGCTCGCCGGAGAGCTATCACGAGATGGTTCTCTCCGTGCACAAGGGGCAGACGATCACGCGCGAGGAGATCCTGCAGAAGCTCATCTCCATCCGTTACGAGCGCAACGATATTGCGTTTGAGCGCGGACGCTTTCGCGTGCGCGGCGATGTGGTCGAGATATTCCCCGCAGGGTACAACAACCGCGGCGTGCGCATCGAGATGTTCGGTGACGAGGTGGAGCGCATCATCGAGTTCGACGTGACGACGGGCGAGGTCTACGGCGAGCGGCTTCACTCCATGGTGTTCCCGGCGTCCCACTACGTCACGGACGATGAGGATATGAAGATCGCCATGGCGGACATTCGCACGGAGCTTGAGGAGCGGCTCGCCGTATTGAAGGGCGAGGGCAAGCTCCTTGAGGCACAGCGGCTGGAGCAGCGCACGAACTATGACCTCGAAATGATGCAGGAGATGGGCTACTGCTCCGGCATCGAGAACTACTCGCGTCACCTCACGCACCGCGCGCCGGGCGCGACTCCGTACACCCTCCTCGATTACTTCCCCGAGGACTTTCTCATCATGATCGACGAGTCACATGTGACTCTGCCGCAGATTCACGCCATGTACGGCGGCGACCGCAGCCGCAAGGTTTCGCTCGTGGACAACGGATTTCGCCTGCCGTCCGCGTTCGACAACCGTCCGCTGACGTTCGAGGAGTTCGCGGCGCGCATCAATCAGATTGTCTACGTCTCCGCGACACCCGGAAAATACGAGATGCAGCAGGCACAGCAGGTCGCTCAGCAGATCATCCGCCCGACGGGGCTCCTCGATCCCGAGGTCGAGGTGCGCCCACTCGCAGGGCAGATCGACGATCTCATGGGCGAGATCCGCCTGCGCATCGAGCGCAATGAGCGCGTTCTCGTCACGACGCTCACCAAGCGCATGGCAGAGAACCTCACCGAGTACCTGCGGGAAGCGGGCGTTAAGGTGCGCTACCTCCACTCGGACATCGCGACCATCGAGCGCGCAGAGATCATTCACGATCTGCGCGCGGGTGAGTTCGACGTGCTTGTCGGCATCAACCTCCTGCGCGAGGGGCTTGATATGCCAGAGGTGTCACTCATCGCCATTCTCGACGCGGACAAAGAGGGCTTTCTGCGCTCCGACACCGCACTCATCCAGACCATCGGACGTGCCGCCCGCAACGCCGGCGGGCACGTCATCATGTACGGCGATGTCATCACGGGCTCGATGCAGCGTGCCATCGACGAGACGGAGCGCCGCCGCACGATACAGCAGGAGTACAACGAGGAGCACGGCATCGTACCGAAGACCATCGTCAAGCCCATCGTCCCGCTCATCGAGATGACGCTTGTCGCGGCTGAGGATAAGAGCCCGTACGGGAAGAAGGACGGCAAGGCAAAGAAAAAACTCGGCAAGAAGGAGCGCGAGAACCTCGTCAAGAGCCTCCTGCGCGAGATGCAGCAGGCGTCACGTGCGCTGGAGTTCGAGCGTGCGGCCGAGCTGCGTGACATGATCGTCGAGCTTGAGGGCGAACTGCCGAAGAAGAAAAAATAAGGACATACAGATACAATGAACGAATATATCAAGATCGAGGGGGCACGCGCCCATAATCTAAAGAATATCAACGTGCAGATACCGCGCGATAAATTAGTTGTGGTGACGGGGCTCTCCGGCTCGGGGAAGTCCTCGCTCGCATTTGATACGATCTACGCCGAGGGGCAGCGTCGCTATGTGGAGTCGCTGTCTGCCTACGCACGGCAGTTCCTTGGGCAGATGGACAAGCCCGATGTGGACAATATCGAGGGACTGTCGCCTGCCATCTCGATTGACCAAAAGACGACGAGCCACAATCCGCGCTCGACGGTCGGGACGGTGACGGAGATCTACGACTATCTGCGCCTGCTTTATGCACGCGCGGGACGCCCACACTGCCCGAACTGCGGCAAGCCGATCACGCAGCAGAGCGTCGATCAGATGGTGGATCGGATCATGCAGCTGCCCGCAGGAGCAAAGCTCCTCATCATGGCGCAGCTCGTGCGCGGCAAGAAGGGCGAGCACAAGAAGGTGCTCGAACAGATTCGCCGCGAGGGCTACGTGCGCGTGCGCATCGACGGGGAGCTGCATGATCTCGGCGAGGAGATTGCGCTCGAAAAGCAGAAAAAGCACACGATTGAGATCGTCGTGGATCGTCTCGTCGTCCGCGAGGGCATGGAGAGCCGTCTGGCGGACTCGCTGGAGACAGCACTCCACGCAGGTGAGGGCGTGGTCTACGTACAGGTGGTGGACGGCGATCTCCTCATGTTCAGCGAGAACTTCGCCTGTGTGGACTGCGGCATCTCGCTGCCCGAGATCGCACCGCGCATGTTTTCGTTCAACAGTCCATTCGGCGCGTGCCCCGTCTGTACGGGGCTCGGCAGTCACAAGGAGTTTGACCCTGCGCTCGTCATCCCCGACCCAACGCTCAGTGTGGCAGACGGCGTCTTTGCACCGCTCTCGAAAAATCCGAACTCCTACGGGATGCGGGCGATCACGGCTCTCCTAGCGGCGCACGACTATGACGCGCACACGCCGTGGAACCGCATGGACAAGAAGACGCAGAAGATGCTGCTCTATGGGTCGGATGAGTACGTTTCCTTCCAGTACACGAATATGTTCGGCGAGGAGAAGGAATACCATGTCCCGTACGAGGGCGTTCTGCCCGCACTCACGCGTCGCTACCGCGAGACGGACTCGGAGGAGATGCGCGAGAGCTACGAGGACTATATGACGGATACGCCGTGCTCGGCGTGCCACGGGGCGCGGCTGAAGCCCGAGGCACTCGCCGTGACGGTCGGCGGGAAGAATATCGCCGCACTCACGGCACTCACGATTCGTGAGCGGACGCATTTCTAATGGCGACAGAGCAGGATTTTTCACCGCGTGAGGCGAAAATAGCAGGAGAGATACTAAAAGAGATTCACGCGCGGCTGCATTTTCTTCTCGATGTGGGACTCGACTATCTGACGCTTTCGCGCGCAGCGTCGACACTGTCGGGCGGGGAGGCTCAGCGCATCCGCCTCGCGACGCAGATCGGCTCGGGACTGATGGGCGTGCTCTATATCCTCGATGAGCCGAGCATCGGGCTGCATCAGCGGGACAACAACCGCCTGCTCGCGACGCTGCGGCATCTGCGCGACCTCGGCAATACGCTCATTGTCGTGGAGCATGACGAGGATACGATGTATGCCGCCGATCACATCATCGACATCGGCCCCGGGGCAGGGGAACATGGCGGCAAGGTGGTCGCGGAGGGCACGGCGGCGGAGATCATGAAGAACTCCGCGTCCATCACGGGGCAGTATCTCTCACGCAAACAGTTCATCCCCGTGCCCGCCGAGCGGCGCAGGGGGGAACGGCTATTTTCTGGAGATCGTGGGCGCGGCGGAGAACAATCTGAAGGATGTCAACGTGAAGTTCCCGCTCGGGACGCTTACGCTCGTGACGGGTGTATCTGGCTCAGGCAAATCGACGCTCGTCAACGAGATCCTCTATCGCGGTGTCGCCTCGCGGCTCTACCGCGCGAAGGGAAAGCCCGGCAAGCACAAGAAGATCAAGGGGCTTGAGCACATCGACAAGGTCATCAATATCGACCAGCAGCCGATCGGACGCACACCGCGCTCGAATCCCGCAACCTATACGGGCGTGTTCGATGCGATCCGTGAGCTGTTCAGTCAGGTGAGTGAGTCGCGCATGCGCGGCTACAAGGCGGGGCGGTTCAGCTTCAATGTGAAGGGGGGGACGCTGTGAGGCGTGTCGGGGCGACGGCATCCTCAAGATCGAGATGCAGTTCCTCCCCGATGTCTACGTTCCATGCGAGGTCTGCAAGGGCGCACGCTACAACCGCGAGACGCTTGAGGTGCACTACAAGGGCAAGACCATCGCCGAGGTGCTCGACATGACGATTGAGGAGGCGGTGGAGTTCTTTGCGAACGTGCCGCGCATCGCGCGCAAGCTCGAGATTATCCGCGACGTGGGGCTCGGCTACATCCGCCTCGGACAGCCTGCGACGACCCTCTCGGGCGGTGAGGCGCAGCGCGTCAAGCTCGCGACGGAGCTGGCGCGGCGCAGCACGGGCAAGACGCTCTACATCCTCGACGAGCCGACGACGGGACTGCACGCGGCGGACATCCACAAGCTGCTCCTCATCCTGCAGCGGCTCGTGGACGGCGGCGATACGGTGGTCGTCATCGAGCACAATCTCGACGTCATCAAGACGGCGGATCACATCATCGACCTCGGCCCTGAGGGCGGCACAGGCGGCGGCACGATTGTCACACAGGGAACGCCCGAGGAGATCGTGAAGGTGAAGGCGTCCTATACGGGGCAGTTCCTCAAGCCGCTGTTGGAAGAAAAACATTGATGGCTTGCATGAAACTCATATACAGATTTACGAACTGAAATAAAGAAGGTAATGTAGAAATGTTGATTTTAGGGCAGATGATCGTATTCTTTCTGATGATCTTTGCGGGGGCGCTTGCCCGCCGCTACAAGATCATCATTCCGAACAATCAGGAGCAGTTTTCCTCCTTGATTGTCAACATCGCGTGCCCCTGCCTCATCATCTCCTCAGCGATGCACGCGCAGGATCACATGAATCTGGCGCAGGTCATTGACACCTATATCGACTACGCCATCCTCCTTGTGATGATGTGCGCCGTCGGTTTCCTGCTGCCGATTCTCCTGCGCTATCGCGGACGGCTGCGCGGCGCGGTGAACCTCTCGTTCTGGTTCAACAACTCGCTCTTCATGGGGCTGCCGCTCGTACAGGGTGTGTACGGCGATCAGGCAGTCGTCTATATGACACTGTTCTTCATCCCCGTCAATCTGCTCTTTTTTATCTACGGTGTGTCCTCCATCAGCATTCATAAACAGCGCGGCCTGAGATGGTGCGCATGCTGCTGAATCCCGGCATCATCGCCTCGCTGATCGCCTGCGTGATCTACTTCGGCGAGATTCCGACGAATCCGCTCCTCCTGCAGGCGTTCACGATGGTCGGTGCAATGACGGCTCCGCTCGCGATGATGATGATCGGTGCCTCGCTGAAGGACATCCACATGCGTCACATGCTGACCGATCGCAAGCTGCTCATCTACACCTTCCTCAAGGCCGTAGTGCTGCCGATCCCCATTCTCTTTGCGATGAAGTTCTTCGTCACGAATCCCTACATCCTCGGATGCAGCCTCGTTATCGTCGCTGCGCCGACGGGCGGCATGGTGGCGATGGTCGCTCTGCTCTACAACAAGGTCGCCTATCCGCTCATGACGGAGATCATCGCACTCTCGACGGTGATCTCGGTGGCGACGATACCGCTCGTGTCGATGATTACGGGAATTTGACGGGGAGGTACATTTGCCCATCTTTGTTTTGATCCTCGTGTCTGCCGTCGCCCTGATCGCAGGGCTGTCGGTTTTTTTCCTGCGGTACCTGACGGAGGGACGGCGGCTGTGCGCGGCGCGTGCGGCGGTCGTCCTCTTTGATGTCCTCGGCGTCGGCGCGATGCTCTTTCTTTTTGCCTCGCATCGGACGGAGGGCTGGGCGGGGATGCTCGCCCTGCCGATCTTCCTCGGTTATGTCGCGCAGATCATCACGCTGCTCCTGACGATGCTCGCTGTCCTTGTGCGTGCGGCAGGCCGCAGGCTGCGCGGCGTCCCGTACAGCCCTGCACGGCGGCGCGTGCTGAAATGTGCCGCACTCTATCCGGCGGCGGGAGCGCTGCTCGGCAGCTATGGCGCATTCATCGAGCGGACGGCGACCGTGCGCCGTGACTACCGTATCCCCATACGAAATCTCCCACCTGAGGCGGATGGGCTGGTGATCGCTCAGATCAGCGACGTGCATCTCGGCGCGTTTCTCTGTGGAGGAGCTCGATGCGCTCCTTACCGAAACGGCAGCAGGGGGGGCTGACCTGCTCGCCGTGACGGGCGATCTCTTTGATGCGGAGCATCTGAACGAGGCGGCTGCTGCGGTACTTGAGGCGCACGTCGGGGATTTTCCGCGTGGGATCTGGTACTGCATCGGCAATCACGAGTACTATCGGCGGAATGCGCTGCCCATTGTCACGCAGATGGCACGCAGGGGACATGTCCATGTCCTTCTCAATGCGGCAGAGCGTGTTCCGGGCTGCGGCGCGCTCTACCTTGCGGGGACGGATTATCCCTTTGCGCGCGGTGATGCGTTTGACACGGAAAAGGCAGCGTTCTTTGCGGCTGCGATGGAGGACGTTCCTGCGCGTGCGGTGACAGTGCTCCTCGCGCATCATCCCGAGTTCATCGACGATGCAGCGGCGGATGGGCGCGTCCCGCTGACGCTGACGGGACATACGCACGGCAGTCAGTTCGGTATCCTCGGGCAGCCGCTTTTCCCCGTCTTTAAGTACACGCGCGGGATGGTGCGCATCGGGGAGAATTATGGCTATGTGCATACGGGCAACGGCAGCTGGTTCCCCCTGCGGATCGGCTGTCCGCCCGAGACGGCGTATTTTAGATTGGAGCGAAGCGACGTATGAGCTGGATTGAGGACTACAGTGCCCTGCGTGAAGATATTCACACGGGGTACATCTATGAGGCGATTGAGGCGATTCTCTACATGCGCGCACATGAGGAGATCCCCGCAGAGGAGCAGTGGCGCTTCTCTGAGATGATGGGGATGTGCTGCCGTGCGCTCGCCGATACGGAGGGGGCGATTGCCGCGTATTTCGAGGCGGCGACCGAGGACAAGAGCCTGTGCCTTCAGCGGGAACATTTCTCCCGCTACCTCTATCTCTGTCATGCGGCGGCGCAGCTGACATCGAAGGAGCTGCAGCCACAGTTTGCGATGTGTGCGTCGCTCTATCAGCGCGAGGAGCCGCTGCCGTCGCGTGCCCCTGTCCATCACGCGCGTCTGCGCATCGGCTTCCTTGCGCCGCAGTTTGACCATACGGCGTTCTACGGCGCACTGGCAGCGCATCTGACAGAGTGGTACGATGTCTATGCCTATGCGCTCACCGACCGCATGAATGCACCGACGTCATGGGAGACGGCGGGCGTTCATACTGCCGTTCTCGCGCAGGGGACGCCGCAGGAGCAGGCGGAGCGCATCCGTGCGGATGAGATCGATATCCTGATTGACCTCGGCGGGCATCGGGAGGGCGGCGCGACGCTCCCCGTGCTCGCGCTGCGCCCTGCGCCCGTACAGATGGCGGGGCTGGATGCCGCCTCGACGACGGGGATGCCCTTCGTCGAGGCGTTCCTGACGGATGAGCTGCTCTCTCCTGCGGGGACGGAGGCGTTCTACAGCGAGGAGCTGCTGCGCCTGCCGCATGCGCTGTGCTATGCGGCGGATGATGCCCTGCGCCGTGCGCCTGTCGCGGAACGTGCGGCAGATGCACCGCTGACCTTCGCTGTGACGCAGGACTTCATGTGCATCAACGAGGAGGCACTGAAGGTGTGGGGACGCATCCTGAAAGCTCCCGAAGGCGCAGCTCGTTCTGCAGGACACGGAGGACAGCCCTCTGCGCGTGACGACGATTGTCGAGATGCTGGACGGGCTGAAGCTGCCCATGAAGCGCATCTTTGTGAAGCCGGGCGGTGCGGGAGTTTTGGACGATGGCTCTGTCGATGTCGTCCTCGATACCTTCCCCTTTTCCGGGGCGGCTGCGGCGGCGGAGGCGCTCCTCCATGGCACTCCCGTTGTAACCCTGTGCGGGGAGACACATACGGCACGACGTAGTGCGTCCGTACTCGCAGCGGCGGGGCAGACACAGTGGATCGCGTCCGATGCGCGTGCCTATGAGCGGATGGTCTGTGCGCTCGCGGAGGATGTCGCCGCACTGCGTACACGCCGCACAGCATTACGTGACGCGGTGCTCGCATCTCCTCTGACCGATCTATCGGCGTATACGGCATCCGTTGCGGCGGCACTGGACAGCTATTGGGACGCGCATGGAGCAAAGGTAAACCAATAGACAATATTTAGTTGACGTAATAAAATTCCTGCTCTATAATAGACCTCATACGTGTGATCTATGACAAGGCAGGGATTTTTTTATGCAGAAACGCCGTATTGCTGAACTGACGCAGAAGATTATCGCGGGCTACCGCGTCCGCCGTGAGGACGACCGCTCGATGTTCATGGATGCTCCGCTGGAGGAGCTGCAGGAGGGGGCTCATCGTCTGCAGCAGCAGTTCTGCGGAAACCACATCGATCTGTGCACGATCGTCAACGGCCGCAGCGGTCGATGCGGGGAGAACTGCAAGTACTGCGCACAGGCGGCGTGCCACAAGACGGGCGTGGAGACGTATCCGTTCCTCCCGCAGGAGGAGATCATCGCTCATGCGAAGGCGAATCAGGATGCGGGGGCGAACCGCTTCTCCATTGTCACCTCGGGCGGGGCCCTCTCGGGTGAGGAGTTTGAGAAGGCGCTTGACACCTATCGGGCGATGCGGAAGTCGCTGACGATTGATCTCTGCGCGTCGCATGGTCTCGTCACGCGCAGCCAGCTGCGCCGTCTGCGCGAGGCGGGGGTGACGAGCTATCACCACAACATCGAGACATCGGAGCGGTATTTCCCGCAGATCTGCACGACGCACACGTACGCTGACCGCATCCGCACGATTAAGGCGGCACAGGCGGAGGGGATGTGTGTCTGCTCGGGCGGTATCATCGGCATGGGCGAGACGTGGGAGGATCGCTTTGACATGGCGTTTGCCCTGCAGGAGCTCGGCATCGAGTCCATCCCCATCAACTCGCTGATGGCGATTCCGGGGACGGCGCTGGAGCATCTTGCTCCGCTCTCGGGGGGAGGACATCCTGCGTACGGTGGCGATCTTCCGCTTTATCAATCCGACGGCGAACATCCGCCTCGGCGCAGGGCGCAAGCTGCTCCCGGAGAACGGCGCGACGGCGTTCCTCTCCGGAGCATCCGCCTCCATCACGGGCAATATGCTCACGACCTCGGGCACGACAATAGCTCAGGACATGGAGCTGCTGAAGGAGCTCGGCCTGACGAACCGCGACGAGGACTGCAGTGTGCACACGGGCTCGTGTGCCGCACGGTAATTCATCAAAAAATAAAAACCGCCAACGAAGCTGAACTGTTTCGTTGGCGGTTCTTTTTGTTATAGGTAGCTCTCAAATTTTTCCATATCCGTGATGCAGATCTTGCGTCCTGCCGCCTTGAGGATGCCCTCACGCTGCATTGCACTCAGCTCGCGTGAGAGGGAGGGACGGCTGACGGCGAGGTCGGCGGCAATAAACTCACGGCTGACGGTGAGCGTGGTGGATCCCTTTTGGTCGATGTAGGGGAGGAGGTAGCGCACGATCTTCTCGCGCAGCGTACCGCTCGCGAGGACTTTGAGCTTCGTGTGCATCGCGTACGCCTTGGCGGCGAAAATGCGCATGAGGTTGCGCTGGACGAGCAGGGCAGAGCGGTGCGGTGTCTTGCCAATGTCCAGCGTGAAGAGGTGGCTCGATACCTCGAGCAGGGTCGTTCTGGTGACGGCAGTGACGTACATATCGTAGGGACGCTGCAGCACCTCGTAGACCTCGCCGAACATATCGCCCGGCTGATTGATCTCAGAGATGAAGATCTGGCGCCCCGAGCGCGTATCCTTGAGGATGTGCACCTCCCCCGCAATCAGGATGTAGAGGGAGTGGGGCATATCGCCGTCGTGAAAGATGATCGTGTCCTTCGGATAGGTGTGCAGGCGCACGTCGCTTGAGGCGAGGAGCTCCTCGACATCCTCCTCGTTCATATCGCGGGCAAGAGAGGAGGCGGCGAGGATGCGCGCGGCAGTTTCCTTGTCGTTCGTTGGCATAGTTACTCCTTTAGAAAGATGCTCTCGATCTCTGCGATATACATCGTGTGGTAGTCATGCTCCGGATAGTAGGTTTGAGGAAAATCCTCCTGCCCATTTACCGCGGCGTTCGTAAAGCAGGAGGGATCCAATTTCTGCGCATAGAGCTTCTTCGTGAGCATGGTGAGGCGTGCCTCCTCAAAGTAGGTATAGGCACCGTGCTCCTTCTTCGTCAGCGCGTATTTTGCGATCTTATCCTCGTCGCGCCCGGACACCGTTCCAAAATACTGCATCATGGGCTTATATTTCTTCTCAAAGATCGAAAGGGTGATGCCGTCGGATGCGTCGACGAACTCTTTCGTGTAGCGCGTCGGACGGATGAAAATATAGGCGACCGGACGTGCCCAGAGAAAGCCCAGACCGCCCCACGACGCCGTCATGCCGTTGACCTTTCCGTCGTGTACGGCACTGACCAGCATCCAGTCCTGACTAATCAGCTTGAACACATTCTCCGTCAAATCCATGGGGCGAATTTCCTTGATTGCCATGATATATACCTCCTAGAATATTCTGTGTTGGCTCTCATTATAGCATAGGAGAACGCACAAAAAAACCGTCCCCGTGGGACGGCATCAGATATCTTTATGGTGCTCACTGAGGGATTCGAACCCCCGACCCCTCCATGTGACGGAGATGCTCTACCAACTGAGCTAAGTGAGCCTAAGAAAAAAATCCGCACAACTGCGGATGAAAAAAATCAAATGGTGGGGTTAACAAGATTCGAACTTGTGACCTCCTCGATGTCAACGAGACACTCTAACCAACTGAGCTATAACCCCATTTGTTTGTCGCTCATGTCCAAACGACAAGACAAATTATAACAGAAGAAATACAGCCTTGTCAACCCGAAATTTTCAAAAACTTGGCGGCGTGAAAATCTTCCATTTATCGGTTCAGGATGAAAATGTGGTTGACAAGACAGACGGCTCAATATATAATTCCATCATAACATATCACACATATATGAATTAAGAGGAAGAATATCATGGCAGCAATTGAGGATATAGAGGCATTCATCGTAGAGGAATTTGAGTGGTTCCATCGTCATCCCGAGCTCTCCTACGAGGAGGTCGAGACGACGAAGCGGATTCGCGCCTCTTTGGAGCGTGCGGGGATTCGCATTCTGGATCTGCCGCTCAAGACGGGACTGGTCGCGGAGGTCGGGCAGGGGGAGCCGATCGTTGCGCTGCGCACCGACATCGACGCTCTGCCGATCGAGGAGCAGACAGATCTGCCGTACCGCTCGGAACATAGAGGGCGGATGCACGCCTGCGGGCACGACTTCCATATCTCGTCGGTGCTCGGCGCAGCGCTCCTGCTTAAGCAGCATGAGGCGGAGCTCACGGGGCGCGTGCGCATCTTCTTCCAGCCGGCAGAGGAGGCGCCGGGCGGTGCGAAGGTGCTCATCGAGGCAGGCACGTTGAAGGACGTTGCAGCGATTTTCGGCCTGCACGCCTCGCCACTCATGGAGGTTGGTACGCTCGGTATCTCGGAGGGAGCGGTGATGGCGGCGGTGGATCGCTTTGTTTTCCGCTTTCACGGCACGGGGACGCATGCCGCACATCCCGAGTCCGGCGTCGATCCGATTGTCCTTGCGGCGGCGTTCATTCAGTCCGTGCAGACGGTCGTCGCGCGTAATCTCAATCCGTTCTCCGCGGGCGTTGTGAGTGTCACGCATATTGCGGCGGGGAATACGTGGAACGTGATTCCCGAGGAGGCACTCGTCGAGGGGACGACGCGTAGCATGAATGCAGAGGAGCGTACGCACATCCGCACGCGTGTCTGTACTCTCGCAGAGCAGCTGGCAGCAGCCTACGGTGCCGCAGTGGAGACAGATTGGTACGAAGGTCCTCCCGCAACGTGCAACGATGGCTTTTGGGCATCGTACGCCGCAGAGAAGGCGAAGGAGCGCGGGCTGAATGTCGTACCTGCACCGAAATCGCTTGGCGGTGAGGATTTTGCCTTCTATCAGGAAAAGGTACCGGGCATGTTCGTTCTCGTCGGGACGGGGCTTTCTGCCGCTATCCACAACCCGACCTTCCGCGTCGACCCGCGTGCCCTTGTGCCGACGGCACACTATCTGGCGGAACTCGTGCGCGGCGCATTGGGGAAGGTGAAGGAACGTTGATCGAAAAATCGTATGTTCATCTCGTTTTTCTTGGGATTCGCTGGTAAAATGACGGTGCTGAATTTATCAGTGCTTCCCTTGTGTTTGCAGTGAAAAAAAGATAGAATATAGGCAGCAACCGGATAACGAGGAGGGACGCTTGTGATGAATCGACAAGGGTACAACCCATTGAATGACTATCTCTTCAAATTCATCTTTGGCAGAGAAGAACGCAAGCGTATCACTCTTAGTTTTCTCAACGCTGTTTTGAACCGCGAGGGAGAAGATGCCCTCATGGATATAACCTTTATTGACCGTGAGTTTGATCCACAGTTTGCAGACGACAAGCAGTCACAGCTCGATATTTATGGAATTGCGAGCGATGGCAGTCAGATCAACATAGAGGTTCAACTTGTGAATCTCTACAATATGCAGAAGAGGACGCTCTACTATTGGGCGCGGATGTATCAGACCCTTCACAAGGGGATGGAGTATCAGGATCTGAACCCGTCCATTACCATCAACCTATTGAACTTTCAGCTGCTTCCGCAGGAAAATCCACATAATATGTACGGGATCTATGACATTGTGAGCGGACATCGGCTGACGGAAGATTTGGAGATTCATTTCCTTGAAATTCCGAAGTTCAAGCTGAAATCGGTGAAGGAGATGAAGCGTCTTGAAAAGTGGCTTGCCTATTTTTCAAACAAACTGAACGAACGAGAAACGGAGGAACTGGCGATGAGTGAGACGGCAATTAACGAGGCGATTCAAGCAGAGCGTGTCTTTATGCAGAGTGATGTGGAGCGATGGCAGTACGAGCAGCGGGAAAAAGCAATGCGCGACTACATTAGTGCAATGTCCACCTCACGCCGTGAAGGTCTTCGCCAGGGGCTTGAGGAGGGCAGGCGTGAGGGACAGCGCGAAGGCCGCCGCGAGGGTCGCCGTGAGGGTCGCCGCGAGGGGATGCTGGAGATGGCACGTTCCCTGCTTGCTTTGAACGTGCCCGTAGATGTGATCGAAAAATCCAGTGGGTTGACACACGCGGAGATACGTGCCCTTCAATCACAGAAAAAAGATGCGTCAAGATGATGTAGCTGAATTTATCAGTGATTTCTTAAATTAAAATAAATGGGTACTGCACGAACGTTTCAGCTTTGTGCAGTACCCAATTTTTTTATTTATTATTTTTTCGTCGTGGCTTCTTGCGCTCGTTGGTTTGCTCTGTTTCAAAGGAAACTGTGCCGTGCTCGCGCCAGCCAAGCCAGAGGAAGAAGCCGAGGGCGATGAACCCGAAGGCGAGGCTCCCCGTCTGCGCGCTCGTGAAGAGCCCAAAGTATTTCTCCGTATAGTCGCCGCGCAGATACTCGAGCGCAAAGCGCACGAGGCTGTAGAGCATGATGTAGAGGGCGAAGCACTGCCCGCGTGCATGACCGCGCGCACGGAAGAGGAGAAGGAGCGCGAAGATGACGATGTCGAGCTGTCCTTCCCAGACCTCCGCCGGCCAGAGCGGCTGTGCGCCGTATGTGTAGTGGGCGAGCGTCGTCGCGGGATAGAGGATGCCAAAGTCTCCGCCGGTCGGCGCACCGAAGGCGTCGCCGTTGAGGAGGTTTGCGCAGCGCCCGAGGGCCTGACCAAGGACGATGGCGGGGGCGACAACGTCGAGGAAGTGGATGGTGTCAAGACCGTGCTTTCGGCTGTAAAGGATGCCGACGAGCACGCCGAGAAAGACGCCGCCCTGGATGGCCATACCGCCCTGCCAGACGTTCAGCAGCTCGGTCAGATGGTGCTGATAGTAGTCCCAGTCAAAGAAGAAGACATCCCAGAGCCGCGCACCGAGAAGCCCTGCGATGCCGCAGTAGATGCCGATGTCGGTGATGTACTTCTCGTAGCCGCGGCCGTCCGCTTTTGCAAGGTAGTAGGCGACCCCTGTGGCAAGGAAGATCGAGAGGGAGATCACGACACCGTAGGCACGGATGGGAAAATCTCCGATGTAGAAGAGATATTGATGCACGAAATGCCCTTTCCTATGCGGGGGTATAGAGCGGCAGTGTCTCGAGGAAGATGATGTCTTTCCGCTGTGCCGCGTCGCCCTCGGCGAGAACGGCCGCCTGTCCGATGACGTGTGCTCCCGCCTTCTCGGCGAGATGGACGAGTGCCTTCATCGAGCCGCCCGTACTGATCACGTCATCCAGCAGGAGCACGCGGCGTCCCTTGATACGTGCGATATCATCCGCCGTGAGGTAGAGCCGCTGTTTGCCGAGCGTCGTAATGGATTCGTCTTCGACCCAGATGGGATCTTCCATGTACGCCTTGATGGATTTGCGTGCCGTGATGTAGTAGGGCATACCAAGCTGTCGTGCGAGCTCTGCCGCCAGAGGGATGCCCTTCGTCTCGGCGGTCATGAGGATCTCCGTGTCCGCCGGAATCACCTTTGCCAGCTCGCGTGCACACGCCGTGCACAGCTCCACGTCGCCCAGCATGACGAAACCCGCGATTGCCAGGTGTTCGTTGAGGTTCAGGATGGGGAGACTGCGTCGGCAGCCTGCGACGGTGAGTTCATGGTAGCGTTTTGCCATAGCGTTAGAGTCCTTTCTCCGTCAAGATGATCTCCACCGCATTCAGCACGTCGTTGATATTTTGCTCCGTGATGATGAGCGGTGGCTGAAATGCCATGACGTTGCGGGCGATGCCGTTTTTGCCGACGATGAAGCCGCGGTTCTTGAGCTCCTCGAGTACAGCATCCAGCTCGGCAGGAGCGGGGGATTTGTCCGCGTGGACAAATTCTGCGCCGACCATCAGCCCGAGGCCACGGACGTCGCCAATGATGGGATGCCGCGCTGCGATCTCCCGCAGCCCTGCACGCAGCTGTGCGCCGCGCCGCTCGGCATTCCCCATGAGATCATGCGACTCGATATAGCGGATGACGCCGAGTCCTGCCGTGGAGGAGACGGGGTTGCCGCCGAGGGTCGATGCGCCGGGCTTCTTGTATTTGTCGGCGACTGTCGGCGTCGCGATAAATGCACTGATGGGCGCACCGTTGCCGAGAGCCTTCGCCATGGTCATGATGTCGGGCTGCACATCGTAGTGTTCGATGGCGAACATCCTGCCCGTGCGCGCAAAGCCCGTCTGCACCTCGTCTGCGATGAAGAGCGTGCCGAAGTGCGCGAGGATCTCCTTGATACGCTTGAAGTACCCGGGCGGCGGAACGACGATGCCCGCGTTGCCCTGGATGGTCTCGGCGATAAAGGCGGCGGGGCGCCCCGACGTGACCGTTCGGATGATGTCCTCGACCACATTGGCACACGCGAGGTCACAGGCGGGGTATTCCTTCCCCATGGGACAGCGATAGCAGTATGGATTCGGTGCAAAGCTGATGCCCCCAACGGGATTCGGGTCGGTGCGCCACATGGCGATGCCCGTCAGGCTCATTGTCAGTTTCGTACGACCGTGGAGTCCGTTGCGCAGGGCGATGAACTCGCTGCTGCCCGTCGCGATCTCGGCGAGCAGTGCTGCGCCCTCGTTCGCCTCTGTGCCCGTGGAGCAGAAGAAGCTCTTCTGCAGTGCGCCCGGGGTGATGCGTGCGAGCTGCTCGGCGAGGTTGACGAAGTTCTCCGTGAGGTAGATATTGCAGACATGCTGGAGGGTGTTGACCTGCTCCGTGACGGCTACGTTGATCTCGGGGTTGCAGTGCCCGCAGTTGATGACGGAGACGCCCGCGAAGCAGTCGAGATACTCTCGCCCCTCGCTGTCGTAGAGGTACTGCATAGAGCCGCGTACAATCTGGCGCGGATCGCTGTAGAAATGCCCCAGACAGGCATGATGTACTTCTTTTTCTTTTCCAGTATGGCGGCTGCGCCGATGTAGGAGTGTTCGCTGATAGAATCTGTTGCCATGAAATATGCTTTCTTACTCAAATCGAATTGCGACTCTGGCGGAAACGATAGGTGCCGATGCCAAGAGGGCGCGGCGCGATCTCTGTGAGGCGGTCGAACTCCGCCGCACGATAGCCGTCGCCGCCTGCGGCGAGACGGTCGAGTGCCGCACGGTAGATGCGGACGATCTCCGCCGTCACGTCCGCCGTGTAGTCCTGCGCCTCAATGCGGTACGAGCCGAGTCCGTTGAACTTTTCGAGGTAGGGGTAGAGGCACAGATCCTTGGCAAAGTAGATGTGGCTGCGCCCGTACTGGTCGATGCGGATCGAATGGACGCCGCCTGCCTCGTCACGGAACGCATAGTGCGTGTCGAGCAGCTCGGGCGAATCGAGGTCGTTGTATGCGGGCAGCGACATCGCAGGGAAGTTGTAGTCGCAGATCATGGACTCGTACGCGCCGTGGACGACCGCCTCAATCGGAAGGACGGCGTTCTCGACGATCTCGCGCAGCTGACGGAAGGACAGCTCATAGGATGCCGTTGCCATGGTGAGCCCGTTTTCCTTGAGGAAGGTCGCGGCGAGATGGTTAAAAAGGTTGAAGGAGTGATCCGCCTGAATGGGCAGCTTCGTGAGCGTGCGTGCGAGCTTCAGCGTGCCGAGGTTGCCGACCATGACGCCGTCCACGCCGATGTCATTGAGGGCAGTGAAGAACTGCTCGAGCTCTCCGCATTCGCGGCGCATGGTCGTGCGCGGTGTATTCACGATGACGTGGGCACGTCCTGCCGCGTCGCGCACGAGTGCCTCGTAGTCGCGCAGCGTCCACGGACGCTGCGGACGGAATGCCTCGCCGCCGACGTAGACCGTATCAGCGCCTGCGTCGATGGCGGCGCGCGCCGCCTCGGGGGTGCCGACGCGGACACTCAGACGACGGCTGGGTTCGTTCTCCTTTGCGATCGGCGGCTCCTCGCGCAGCACCTCGTCGGCAAAGCCTGCCTCCTCGATCGCCTGACTGAAGAAGCGCGGCTCGCGCTCGCCCGTCATGCCGATGTCGATTGCTGTCGGCTGTCCAAATGCGAATGTGGTCGTGTAGTCGCGCACGCGGTTTTCGTAGAGGCTGCGCCAGCCCTCCTCATCCGTCGTATAGCCGTTCGGATCGGCGATGTAGGCATCGATGGCAGCGCGATAGGTGGAGACGAGGCGGCGGATGAACTCCGGCGCGCGCATCCGCCCCTCGATTTTGAACGAAAAGACGCCCGCCTGTATGAGTGCGGGGATGGCACGATACATGCACATATCCTTGAGCGCCAGCTTGTACGGCCCGGGGCTGGACGCGTCGAGGACCTCTCCCGTCTCCTCGTTGATGAAGGCAAACGGCCAGCGGCAGATCTTCATACAGCGCCCGCGGTTGCCGCTCTGCCCGAAGAGAACGCCCGAGTGGATGCACTGCCCGCTCTCGGAGATGCACATATCACCGTGCATGAAGTACTCCACCTCGATGCCCGTGCGCGCACGGAAGAGGGCGAGCTCGGAGAGCGTCATCTCACGGCCGACCACGATGCGCGTGATGCCGTATTCCTTGAGCTTTTCGATGGCGTATTCGTTGTGCGTATTCATCATGACCGAGGTGTGCAGGGGCACGGTGATGCCCATCTCGTGCACGAGCTCGAGCACGGCAACGTCCTGTACGAGAATCGCATCGGGGCGAATCTCCTCCAGATAGGCGAGATAGTCGCGCAGAGCTGGCAGCTCCTCGTTGCTGATGAGGTTGTTGAGGGTTACGTAGAGGTGGACGTCATGGGCATGGGCGTAGTCAATCGCCTCCTTGAGCCGCGCGTCGTCGAAGTTGAAATCGCCCTCGTGCAGGCGCATATTGAAATGTTTGCCGCCCAGATAGACGGCGTCCGCGCCGGCATCAATCGCTGCCGTCATGGCATCCCATGTGCCGGCAGGCGCAAGTAGTTCGACGGATTTACGGTGTAACAGCATTGTGTAAAGTCTCCTTTGTTTCCGGAGGTGCCGCTGACAGACAGGGACACTCCTCCATCATTGTTTCTGATTATAGCAGGAAATCCCGTTTCTTTCAAATAAGCATGGCTTCTGTCCTCTATCGTAGGAGCGCAATCAATGCTGTTGTCTCAATCTTCATGACAAAGAAAAGTAGAGAGAACTGCCGAAACAATTCTCTCTACTTCCAAGCAGCGGTGAGTTTCCCTACCCTCGCCGACGGTCAACTCCGCTGTATCTTTATTGTCCCCAAACGGAAGGGATGGCCATAGCCGCTCGTAACAGCCATATATTTTCTTAACCTAACGATACACGTTGGCATGTTCTCTGTCAATAGCAGTTCGGTCATGGAGGCGCTACGCTCCATTCAATTATTTTTTCCGTGTAATTTGTCTTGCAATCCACCCTAACTGGTTATTTTTTAATATAGTTGACAAACTACCCCCCCTTGTTATAATTTATTTCGATAAATCGCTAATAAAAAAGCCATCTAACTGGCGTGGATTTTTGTCCATTTGCTAGGGAAAACCGAGTGCAAAAGATGCGTCAAGATGGCAGTGCCGAATTTATCAGAAGTTCTTTAGAGTTTAAGGAGGTCATATCATGAACTGGGATTGGATGAGATGTAAAACGACTGCGCGGTTAAGCCTTTGTATCTTGACGCTTATTGTTTTTCTTGGAGGAAGTGCGCATCTTGTCTCTGCCGAGACACCACTTGCGCTGCGGTGGATGACAGGAAAGTATGAAGGACATCCGACCATTAGTCCGTATGGAATTCCTCTGCACGAGCAAGACTCAATGAATATAACAGAGTTTCAGGACGATACGCTCTCTCCAAACGGTTGGGAAAAAGTGCCTGGTTATTATGAATACCGCGATGAAGGGATTGTTCTCTACAAGCGATGGAATGATGCATTTAATGCGGAAGAAGAATTGTGGCTTTCCTATTGGCGTCATGCAGACAATCGCCCGGCAGGATCGATTTCAGGATGGACATTGCTTTATGTAACGGCTGATGGTGCGAGTGCAACTCAGACGTTGTATCATAAAATCGCAGATGAAATTCAGAACATGGGTCAGCAGAATGGCTGTTGGGAGACATTTAATGGTCAACCGGGACTGGGAGAATATGGTGCCTACTATACATTTAACAAAGTTAACGTTAATGGATATGATGAAGACATGGAGTTTGTCCCGGGGATGGCGGCGTAATCCTCTCCCCTCGTCAATGGAAGGCGTATGTTGTTCAGGGACCGGATGGACATGGAGCTTTTCTTCAACTCGTGACAAATGCCGGCCCCTCACCGTATGACCGCTCTTCTGTTATTTATCATTCGGAAGACGATCCTCTCCTGCGATAAGTTTTTGTAAAAGCTATGATAGCCGTTTTGCTCATTGCAAGGCGGCTATTAATAGTAAAAGGAGAATACCTATGAGGAAATGGAATTCTGTTGCAATAGCTTTCGTTACGGTACTTGCGCTGCTCATTCCACTGGGGGGATGCGGAAGCGACTCAAAGGATACAGCAACGACGACAGCAAAGGTGGAAAATCCGGAACAAGTTTTCAAGGATATTCTGCAAAAAGCAGCAAAAGCAGCAAATAGAAACACTGCCGTCGAAGACGTTTATGCAATGGACGCCTCATCCGCTGCAGCATTAATGACAACACCAGATCATGATGGGAAAGCGTTCATAAGAAAAACTCGGAATACGCAACCCAATGATTTAAGGTATGAAAATATTCAGGTCTCCAACATCCAGACGCGCGGCACACTCATGGCAGCCGACATCACGGAGACGGCTGTCTTTACGGATCAAGGGCAGAAACAACAAGTCCCCGTATCCGGCACTGTGGTTCTACGAAATGAGAATGGTGTTTGGAGGCTGCTCTTGGGTGGCATTGTCGAGGTAACTCCGATCAAATCCATTGAGGTCGTCTCGGGTGGAATGCGCAACGTCTCCATTCACGGCAATGTCGGTAAGACATTCAGCGGTGAGCAGGTTATCTTCCTCTCCTTCAAGAACAATAGCACGACAAATTACAGCTTTGGGTGGGTGCAACCACCAAGGATTTCTGCCGTCACAGATGCTGGAGAGGTTCCTGTCCGCGCCCTCCCCCAATATGATATAGTCTTGCCGAACGCTGTATTCCGCCTCGCGAACGAACCGGTAACCATCTTGGGTGCATTCCCAGAGGCAAAGGGCACAATCCGTGAGATTAAATTCACCGATTTTCACATATTGAACGCAAATGGCCTTCCAACAGATTTGATGCGCCCACACTGACGCTGCGCCTCACGATGTAATGTGAGAACAGTATCCATAGGACAAGGAGCTGCTGCATAAAATAAACAATACAGCAGCCTCAATTATTTCCACAGTGATTTTATGTAGAAGAAAAAACAAGGGAGGAATCACAATGCCGAGAAAATGGGCAGCGGCTCTGCTTGCCACTGTAGCCCTGACTGCCTTTGCCACAGGGTGCGGAAATGATGCACCGCAGGCAGAAAACATCCAAACGGTGAAGGATGCGGACATAAAGGATGCTGCAACATTGGCGATCCAAGATGTCATCCGTGCAAAGTTTCCGCTGAAAGGTGATGGAACGAAATCCACATATGCAAAGGACTTCGTGGGGAGTAAGCAGATTCACCCAGACCTTAAGTACCCCGTTAGCCGCATTGTGATCACAGGACTGTCGGCAGGTTACGGTTCACTCGGATCCGTGGATGGCAGTCTCACCGTCCGAACCTTTTGCGTCGACAAGGTGCAACACCCCGATGTTGAGGTTAAGCTATCGAGCAAGATGATCGGCGGAAAAACGGCTGATAACATAAGTTACGAAGACTACATTACAATAAAATACCGTGACAATACAATCAACCAGTACATTGGCACACGCCACGGCGCTATCAACGGTTGGATCGTAAGGGTTCCGGGGCGTATTGAAATTTACCGTACAAGCGACGGTTTTCTGCGCGTCGACTATATTGTAAGTGACGGCAAGGAAGAAAAACTTGTCGACAAGATTGAAACGAAAGATGAGATCTACGGTCTCTACGGCGAAGTCTACACCTTACTCACACATGGGCACGCAGAGATATTTGAGTAGGAGGCAGCACGATGAAGAAGATACTAACATCCCTGCTTGTAGTTCTTGTACTCGCCGCCGCGGGCTGCGGGAACTCCCGTCCACTGAACCTTGATACGACAAGTACCCCCGAGGCGGTTGTAACAATCATCAACACAGAGATCGCACAAACGGCGGAGAAGAACAATCTGGACAAGGACGCTCTGACCTTCAGAAAGATCGCCGATCCGCCGCAGCCCCTATACGGACCTTCGTACAATATGTTCCGAAACCCGGCAGGCATCGACCTTGTCGTCGATGGATTCACGAAGGACAGACCCGGCAGAGTTATGATTGCATTCGACAATGCGCGACCTGAACAAATCGAGGAGGCTTCCTATCTTATCCGCAGCATCATCGCGCTCGTTGACCCAGGTAGTGCCGATACGCTTATGGAGCAGATACAGGTAGCGGATGCTTCTCAGTCAGAAGTGGTTCGTGTGACTGCCGGCGATGTCAAACTGGACAAGGCGGCAATCAATCACATGAAGAATGTCGCATCGGAGAAGGAGTCTGGCATCCCGCTCACGGTCATTCGTATCTCGGCGGCAAGCGATACGAAGGTGGAGGCGACAATCGGTCTGGACGCGAAGGAGTTCAATCCCGCCGAAATGTTGGCATTTGAACTGCTCGGTATGCGAAAAGAAATCCGCCGATCCGAACAATCTCTTTGCATTCGCGGAGGAGAATTTCAAATAAAAGCGAAAAAATGACGTAAAAGCGAAGAAATGACGACACGAAAGACGGAATGGGCAATGCGCCTGTTCCGTCTTTCGAATTTGGCTATATACTCCCTGCGGACAAGATCAACCTTCCGGTAATCATTCTTGACACAAGGAAACTTGCCCCATTGTACGAGCTGCTTTATATTTAGAGAAGCTCTGTGCGCATCCATGTTGTCCGGGTGACAAAGAGATAGAAAGTTTTTCACGCTATATCTTGTAAAAAAGGCACTTTTCAGGTATGATGATATATAGATTTTTATCGTTTATACTGACAATTATAAATACAACGTCTGTTAAGCCGCGATTATATTTTTTTGCCCTTGAATTATTGTTTTGGATTATTTACTTTTTTTCTATGTATTTATTTAATTCTTCTATAAGGAGGGCTTATGTATGGGAGAATATGGGAGCTTGGGCATTTTTTTCTTCTCGTAGCGTTGTTTTTTTCCCCGTCATGGCACTGGGACCGGCATTCCTGCTGCAGCCGAAGAAACCGTCGCCGCAGAAGTACATTCCCTACGAGTGCGGTGTCGATTCGATCGGGTCGCCCTACGTCCAGTTTCGGGCGGGGTATTTCCTCTACGCGCTGCTGTTCATCGTCTTTGACATAGAGACGGTGTTCCTCTACCCGTGGGCGGTGGAGTTTCGCATGCTCGGCGCATTTGCACTCATCGAGATGTTCATCTTCGTTGGGATTCTGGTGCTCGGCCTTGCCTATGCGTGGCGAAAGGGGGATCTCACATGGAAATAGCAGAGCGCGTCCCGGAGTGTCTGCGGGAAAATGTCTTTGTCGTCAAGCTGGATGAGTTGCTGCGCTGGGCGCACGCCAATTCGATCTGGCCGCTGTCCTCGGGGCTCGCGTGCTGCGCCATCGAGATGATGACGACGGCGACGGCACGGTTCGATCTCGCGCGGTTCGGCTATGAGGTGTTTCGCCCCTGTCCGCGTCAGGCGGATCTCTTCATCGTCGCGGGGACGCTGACGTGGAAGATGGCGCCGGCGGTCGTGCGTCTCTATGAGGAGATGCCCGAGCCGAAGTATGTGATTGCGATGGGGGCATGTGCGATTGCGGGCGGCCCCTTTGCAGATTCGTACTCGGTCGTCTCGGGAGTCGATGAGCTCCTGCCCGTGGATGTCTACATCCCGGGCTGTCCGCCGCGCCCCGAGGCACTGATTGACGGCATGCTGAAGCTGCGCGAGAAGATCCTCCATCCCGAGCGCGTCCGTGCGGAACGTGCCTACTGGGCAGAGCGGGCGGCAGAGAGGGCGGTGCACGCATGAGAAACAAGTATGTGACGCCCGCGATGCTGGAGGCACTCAAGGTCGCCTTTTCATCGGCAGAGTACGATGCGGAGGCGGAGCGTCCCGCACTCTACATTGCCGCCGAGGAGCTCCTCGGTTTGCTGCGCGTTCTGCGTGACGACGGGACACTGCAGCTGACGCGGCTGGAGAATGTGACGGCGGTGGACTGGAAAGACCACTTCGAGATGGTCTATCATCTCTTTTCACCGACGGAGCTGCACTGGCTGACGTTGAAGGTAATGCTGCCGCATGATGCGCCCGTGCTCCCCTCGGCGACCTCCGTGTTCCCGGGCGCGGAGTTCGAGGAGCGCGAGGTGTATGATCTCATGGGCATTGTGTTCACGGGGCATCCCGATCTGCGGCGCGTCTTCCATGCGGATGATTTTGTCGGGCATCCGCTGCGCAAGGACTTTGTTCCGCCGCCGCCGCCCGCTGTCCCATCCTTTCGGAAGGAGGAGTTCTGATGCTGCGTACCGAGACCTATACGCTCAACATGGGCCCGCAGCATCCGTCGACACACGGCGTGCTGCAGGTGCAGCTCGAGCTCGACGGTGAGCGCATCGTGAAGGCGACGCCGATCATGGGCTATCTCCATCGCGGGATTGAGAAGCTGCTTGAGGCGCGGACGTATGCGCAGGGGCTGCCCTATACCGATCGCCTCGACTACATCTCGGCCATGAACAACAACTTCGGCTATGCGCGTGCGGTGGAGGAGCTGGCGGGGATCGAGACAACGCCGCGCGCGGAGTACATCCGCGTTATCATGGCGGAGCTGAACCGCATCAACAGTCACCTGATCTTCATCGGGACGCTCGCAAATGATCTCGGCGCGTCGACGGGGATGCTCTATTGTTTCCGTGACCGCGAGAAGATCCTCGATATTTCAATCTCGTTTGCGGGGCACGTCAGACTTTTCACTACATCCGCATTGGCGGGGTAAAGGAGGATCTCTCGCCCGCGGCGGCGGAGATGATCCGCGCCTTTGTCGAGCGTGTGCCCGACTTCCTCGCGGAGTACAACCGTCTCCTCACGGGTAACGAGATTTTTGTCCGCCGCATTCGTGGCACGTCGCCCATGACGACGGAGGAGGCACTCGCGTGCAGTATGACGGGGCCGAATCTTCGCGCGACGGGGCTCGCCTTTGATCTGCGCAAGGTGGACGGCTACAGCGTTTACGATGATTTTGACTTCGATATCCCCGTGGGCGAGCACGGCGATAACTGGGATCGCTACATGGTCAAGCTCGCCGAGATCGCGGAGAGTGCAAAGATCGTGCGGCAGGCGATTGACGGGCTGCCCGAGGGGGGACTTCATGGCAAAGAAGGTGGCCAAGGTCATCAAGCCGCCCAAGGGCGAGGTGTTCAGTCGGACGGAGGGAACGCGCGGGGAGCTCGGCTTCTACATCGTCAGTGACGGGACGACGAAGCCGTACCGTATCCACATCCGCCGCCCCTCGTTCGTAAATATGCAGGGACTCGATCCGATGTGCCGCGGCATGCTCATTGGCGATTCGGTGGCCGCCTACTCGTCCATTGACCCGATCATGGGCGAAGTGGACTGCTGAGAAAGGAGACGAATGATGGAGAGCTCTCTTCTTTCTGCGATTGCGATGGAGCTGGACGGGCTCATCTACTGCCTGATCCCGATTCCGTTCGTGGTGGATCTCGTGATGACCTTCGTCGGTATTGCCATCCTGCTCGGCATCATCTCGATGGCGGCGATTGTCTTTACCTATACGGAGCGCAAGATCTGCGCGTTCATCCAAGTGCGCATCGGCCCGAACCGCGTGGGCGGAAGATTCGGCCTGCTGCAGCCCGTTGCGGATATGTTGAAACTGATGAGCAAGGAGGACATTATGCCCGCCGGTGCGGACAAGGTGGTCTGGGCACTCTCGCCCGCGCTGCTCTTTGTCCCCGCGGCGCTCGTCTACGCGCTTTTCCCGTTCGACGTGGGGGCGGTGCTCGCCGATGTCAACGTCGGTGTGTTCCTCCTCTTTGCCATATCGGGGCAGGCGGTGCTGCCGTTCCTCATGGGCGGCTACGCATCGAACAATAAGTATTCGTTTATCGGCGGCATGCGCATCGTCGGGCAGATGCTCAGCTATGAGGCGCCGCTCCTCTTCTCCCTGCTCGGCATCATCATGCTGACGGGCTCACTGCGCCTCGACGATATCGTGCAGATGCAGGCGCAGAACTATTGGTTTATCTTCATGCAGCCGCTCGCGTTCATCATTTTCCTGATCGCAGCGGTCGCCGAGACGAACCGTACGCCGTTCGATCTCGTGGAGGGCGAGTCCGAGATCATCGCAGGACCGTTTACGGAGTACTCGGGGATGCGCTGGGCGCTGTTCTTCCTCGCAGAGTACGCAAATCTCCTGACGGCGGCGATCCTCGCGACGACGTTCTTCCTCGGCGGCTACAGCGGACCGTCGTTCCTGCCGGGATTCGTCTGGTTCGGCCTCAAGGCGGTGCTCATGGTGCTGCTCATTATGTGGCTGCGCTGGACGTTCCCGCGCACGCGTGTGGATCAGATCCTGACGTTCGGCTGGAAGGTGCTCGTCCCGCTCTCGATTCTGAACGTTGTTCTGACGGGTGCACTGATGTTCTGGTTCGGTATCGTTTAAAGGGGGGACGCACATGTTTGGAAAAGGCCTTTTGACCGGCATGAGTGTCACATGGAAGCATCTCTGGGGCAAGAAGGAGACAGTCTGCTACCCCGAGGAAAAGCTTCCCATGACGGATAATTTTCGCGGCGGCAATCTCGCGATGGACTGGCGCGTCTGCATCGGCTGTTCGATGTGCGCCAATGCGTGCCCGAACAAGGCACTCGATCTGACGATTGTCCCAGATGCGAAGAAGAAGCGCCACATGAAGTCCTACATTCATCACTCGGGGCGCTGTCTCTACTGCAATCTCTGCGTGGAGGCGTGTCCGGTCAATACGCTCGTCTGGGATAAGGACTACGCCATCGCCACGTGGAGCAAGGAGACGATGACGCACGATGCCATGACGGACGAGGATCGTGCCGATCTCGCGGAGTTCCTCGCACAGGTGGAGGTCGAGGCGGCAGAGGAAAAGGCGAAGAAGGAAGCCGCCGCCAAGGCAAAGGCGGAGGCTGAGGCGAAGGCAAAAGCCGAAGCGGAGGCTGCCGCAAAGGAAAAAGCGGCTGAGGAAAAAACCGCTGAAGAAAAAGCTGCGGCGGACACATCCGCCACGGAAAACGCTGCCGCAAAGGATGCGCAGACGACGGAAGGAGGGGCGACATGAGCTTTATCTTTTACTTTCTCGCTGCCGTGACGATCATCGGCGCACTCGGCGTCGTTCTCTCGCCGAATGTCGTGCACAGCGCACTCTTTCTCGTGCTCTCGTTTGTCGGTGTGGCGGCGATCTATTTCTACATCGGCGCGGAGTTTCTCGGCGCGGTGCAGCTCATGGTCTACAGCGGCGCAGTCGCTGTCCTCATCGTCATGGCGATCATGCTGACGCGGCGGGACTCGATGGCGCAGTCCAACCCCTCGCAGAAGCTCTTTCGCCGCGTCGTGACAGGGCTGCTGGCAGGCAGTATCTTCTTCCTTATCGGATGCGGTATTGTCCTTGCCCCGCTCCCTGCAGGCGGATTTGCCGCGCCAACGGGGGCAGACGAGATCGCCCAGCTGATGCTCGGCACGTATCTCGTGCCATTTGAGGTGACGGCGGTGCTGCTCCTCGCGGCGATGGTCGGCGCACTGCTCTTGGCGAGAGGAGGGGATGCAGCATGATCGGTCTTCCTGAGCTGCTCTTTTTGTCGGCACTGCTGTTCTGTATCGGGCTCTATGGGCTCCTCACGCGGCGCGGCATCATCCCAATTCTCATGTGTGTGGAGCTGATGCTCAATGCGGTCAACATCAACCTCGTTGCCTTTGACCGATTCTATGCGCACAATGCGGAGGGGCAGCTGATGGCACTCTTCTCGATTGCGGTCGCCGCATCTGAGATCGCCGTCGGGCTGGCTCTCGCATTCCGCCTGTATCAGATTCGGTTCACGACGAATGTCGATGAGCTGGATACGCTGAAAGACTAGGGGAGGGGGGAGTGCTATGTTTACCTTTGCTCTGACACATGCGTATCTGATTCCCCTGTTCCCTGCGCTCGCGTTCCTTATCATCGCGCCCTTTACGCGGCGGGAGAAGAACCTCTCGGCGACGATTGCGATTGTGATGATGGCGCTGGCCTTTGCGTTCTCTGTCTTTGTCGCACTCGCTACGGTGAACTATCAGATCACGATGGGCGATCCCTACGTGATGAAAACGGTCTGGGCGCACATCGGTGCGGTGGAGCTCGCGATGGGCGTCCTGATCGATCCGCTGACGGCACTCATGCTCGTCATCGTGACACTGGTCTCGCTGCTCGTCTACATCTACTCCGTCAGCTATATGGAGCACGATGAGGGGATGGGGCGCTTCTTTGCGTTCATCTCGCTGTTTTCGGCGGCAATGCTCGGACTGGTCGTCTCGGTCAACTTTCTCCAGCTCTATGTGTTCTGGGAGGGCGTCGGGCTCTGCTCCTACCTCCTGATCGGATTCTACTATGATAAAGTCTCGGCGCGCGAGGCGGCGAAGAAGGCGTTCATCACGACGCGCATCGGCGACTTTGGAATGCTGGTCGGCATCCTGCTCGTGCAGGTTGCGTTCGGGACGATGGACTTCATCGAGCTGCGGCTCATGATGCCCGCGTATGTCCTCGTCGCGGGGACGGGCTACTTGACGGTGATCGGTCTGCTGCTCTTCATGGGGCCGATCGGAAAGTCCGGACAGTTCCCGCTCCACGTCTGGCTGCTCGATGCGATGGAAGGCCCGACGCCGACCTCGGCGCTCATCCATGCGGCGACGATGGTCGCGGCAGGTGTCTTCCTCGTTGCGCGTGCCTTCTTCATCTTCAGTGAGTGTCCACTCGTGATGGACTTCATCGCAGGGCTCGGGGCATTTACGGCGCTCTTTGCGGCGGTTATCGCCGTGACACAGCGGCGGTTCAAGGCGGTGCTTGCCTACTCAACCATCAGTCAGCTCGGCTACATGATGCTCGCGGTCGGGATCGGCGCATTCTCCGCCTCGATGTTCCATCTCATGACGCACGCCTTCTTCAAGGCGATGCTCTTCCTCTGCGCGGGCGCGGTGATGCACGCACTCCACGATGAGACGGACATCACCAAGATGGGCGGGCTCTGGAAAAAGATGCCGCTCACCTTCGTGACGATGCTGATCGGTGTCCTTGCAATCTCCGGTATCCCACCGTTCTCGGGGTTCTTCTCAAAGGATGAGATCCTCGCCGCGGCGATGCACGCGAGCACACCACTCTATCTCATGGCGACGTTCACCTCCTTCCTCACGGCATTCTACATGGCACGTCTCCTCATTGTCGCCTTTCTTGGCGAGAGCCGCAGTGAACACGAGGCGCATGAGGTCGATGCCTTTATGCGCTGGCCGATGATTATGCTCGCGCTGCTCACCATTGTGAGCGGACTGTGGGGCTACTTCGGCGGGTTCTCCCTGTGGATCTACGCGGATGCACCGCATCATGAGGCGATCGACTGGACAGTAGCGGGGACGAGTACCGTGCTCGCACTTCTCGCCTTTGCCGCGGCGTATCAGATCTATGGACGACATCGTCTGCGCGCGGCGATGCAGCAGCGGAGCTTTGGCTTCCTCTATCGCGTCGTCTACAACAAGTTCTATGTGGATGAGCTGTATGGCTACTTCCGTGAGCGCTTTCGTCTACGGCACGGCGGTGGTCCTCAAGTGGGTCGATGAAAAGATTTTTCGACGGTATCATGAATGGGCTTGGCGCCTATGGGCTGGCGATGAGCGAGGTGCTGACGGAGAACGTGAACGGGCAGGCACAGCGGTATGTCGTCGTGTTCTATACAGGGCGTTGTGATTCTCCTGTGCTATGCGCTGTACTGGGCGGTACAGGTTCTGATGTATCTGGGAGGAGGTCTTCTGCGATGACATTTCCGATTCTCTCGGTCATTCTCCTCACACCGCTTGTGGCCGCGCTCATCCTCGCCCTGCTGCCGGGACGCCTGCACGATACGATACGTCAGCTCTCGGCACTGGCGATGATCATCGTGACGCTGCTGACGCTCTTTGTCTACGCGGACTACGATATGGCGCTCGGCGGGATGCAGTACACAGAGTACATGCCGTGGATCACGGATCTCGGCGTTGCCTACTCGCTCGGCGTGGATGGGATCTCCCTGCCGATGCTCCTCCTGTCGAGCGTCGTGGGGCTCGCGGCCGTCTACAGCTCATGGCATGTGGAAAAGAGGGTCAAGGAGTACTTTGTTCTCCTGCTCATCGTGATCGCGGGTGTCTCGGGGGCATTCCTCGTGCGTGACCTCTTCTTCTTTCTTGTCCTCTGTGAGATGGTCGTCATCCCCGCGTACCTGATGGTGATGATCTGGGGCTCGTCCGAGCGCGTGACGAAGGAACACGCGGCGATGAAGATGACCATTTTCCTCCTCGTCGGCTCGGCGTTCATGCTCGTCGGTGTGCTCCTTCTCTACGTGAGTGCGTACGAGTCCGGGATGCGGACGTTCGACTTTGAGGCACTCGCCGCCGCTGCTCTCGCGGGACATATCTCGTGGCAGGTGCAGGTGACGGCATTCCTCCTCCTGCTCGTCGGGTTCGGCTCACATCTCTCGATGTTCCCGATGCATATATGGTCGCCCGACGGCTACGCAGGTGCACCGACGGCGATCTCGATGATCAATGCGGGCGTGCTGAAAAAGATCGGCGGCTACGCGCTCATCCGCGTTGGCCTCTTTATCCTGCCGCTCGGGGCAAAGTTCTGGGCGCCGCTGATTGCGATCCTCGCCACGATCAATGTGATCTACGCGTCCTATATCGCACTCGCGCAGCGCGACATCAAGTACATGATCGCCTACTCCTCCATCTCTCACATGGGCTACGTCCTCCTCGGCTTCGCGGCACTCAATGTCGTGAGCGTCGGCGGCGCCGTCGCCTATATGGTGGCACATGGCATCATGCTCGCCCTCTTCTTCTCGCAGGTCGGCTACGTCTACGAAAAAGACGGAGCTGCGCCGTGTGGGCGATCTCTGGGGCTTGGCGCACTATATGCCGCATGTCACGGTCGGCTTTATGCTCGCGGGACTGTGTTCACTCGGTCTGCCCGGACTGATCGGATTTGTGCCGGAGTTTACCATCTTTGTGGGGACGGTGGAGGCATATCCGGCTCTTACGGTAATTGCAGTCTCCGGCATCATCTTTACCGCGTTCTACGTCCTGCGCATGCTCGCGCGCGTGCTCTTTCGGCCCCAAAGGTGGAGCGCTTCGCGAAGTACCCCGATGAGCGGAAAATCGACGTTGTTCCGCTCGTCGTGCTCGGCGTTTTCCTCGTCGGATTCGGCGTCTTCCCGGGACTCCTCATGGGCATGGTGGATGCGGGGACTGCGCCGTTGGCACCGCTTCTTGAGATGATTCAGGATGCACCGACGATTCTGGGGGGTGGGCAGTGATGATGCAGGAAATGAATCTTGCCGCGATCTCCATCGAGCTGGGCATCGCCGTACTCATGGCGGCCGTGCTCCTGATCGACCTCTGTATGGCGCGTGGGACATCGCGCCGCGCCCTCGCCCGCGTGACCGCACTTGGACTCCTCGGCGTCCTCGCTCTCGCCGTGCGGATGTATCCGCCGGATGGGGGAGCAACGGCGTTCTTTGCGGGGCTCTACATCGTTGACGGCTATTCCGTGTTCTTCAAGATTCTCTTTATCGTCGGTGTTCTCGCCACCGTGCTTTTCGCAGAGGACTATGTGGAGAAGATGATCCGCCACAGGGGCGAGTTCTATCTGCTCCTCCCTGTCCGCCCCTGCTCGGTATGTGCGCTCTCGCCTCGGCGAAACGACCTCATGACGGCGTTTGTCGGGCTGGAGCTCATGACGATCTCGTTCTATACACTCGTTGCGATCCGCACGGATGCGCCGCTCTCGGCAGAGGCGGGCATCAAGTATCTGGTGTTCGGGTCGGGCTCGACGGCAGTGCTCCTCTACGGCATGAGCCTCGTCTACGGGATGACGGGGACAATGATGTTTCAAGGGATCGCACAGGGACTTGGCCTCGTGCTTTCCCTCGGGCTCATCGGCGTGGTCTTTATCCTCGCGGGCTTCTTCTTCAAACTCTCGATCATCCCGTTCCATCTCTGGGCACCCGATGTATATGAGGGCGCACCTGCGCCCGTGACGGCACTCCTCGCCATGTGCTCTAAGGCGGCGGGGGTGGCGATCCTCCTGCGCGTGCTCTTCGTCGCGTTCCCTGCGCTCTCGGCGTACTGGACGCATCTGATGGCGGCGCTTGCGTGTGTCTCCATGGTCGGGGGCAACATCATGGCGTTCCGTCAGACGAACATCAAGCGGATGCTCGCCTACTCCTCGATTGCGCAGGCGGGGTACATGATGACGGCGATGGTCGCGACGAACGCGGCGGGCATCAAGGCGGTGCTCTTCTACGCGATGGTCTACGTCTTGGCGAACGTCGGGGCGTTCGTGACCGTCTCCTATCTGGAGACGGAGCGCGGCGGTGCGGACTTGCGCAGCGTGCGCGGGCTGGCGCATGACTCTCTGCTCCCGGCGGGCATCCTGATGGTTGCGCTCCTGACGATGGCGGGTATCCCGCCGACGGCAGGCTTTGTCGGCAAGATTTACATCTTCTCCGCCGCGATTGATGCAGGCTATCTCTGGCTCGCCGGGCTGGGATTTGTCGTGTCGATGATGTCCGTCTACTACTATCTCCTCGTCATCAAGGAAATGTTCCGCGATGTCGAGGCCGATGAGTCGATGATCGACACGCCGCTGCGCCTCCCACTCTCGGCAGGAGCCATGGGTGTCATTGCCGTCGCCTTTACCCATCGTCTATCGGCGTCTGGGCAGAGCCACTCTCGATCTTCAGCAATATCGCCGTCTATACCTTTATGCGGTAGAGATTTTTGTGATAAGAAAGAGGCTGCTGCACGAAACAAACGTGCAGCAGCCTCAATTTTGTGCAAAAAACCCCTTTGATTTACTGTCTGTTCTCTAGGGAGCAGACCAAACAAATTATTCATCGAATATGTCTGCATGGGTTCCAGTTTCGACCAGGGTCAAGGTTAGGGACGTCGTTTTCAACGAGGTATATCAACAACCAATCTATTTGAATATGGCACTCGCGAAATCCCTCCCCATTGCCATGAAGTGCATGGTCACGGTATTTGGCATCTAGCTTGTGCCCCTGTCCCAATGCTTTGACAACATTATCCAGTAGCTTGAGATTCAAGCCACGTTTCTTGGCGCGCTTGTAACTTTTCTTATAAGCGTTGGTGAACTTGATGTGATAGGTCATTCTTCCAATGCCCTCTTCAAGTCGTCCATGTTGTCATAGCTAGGGACATTCGGGTCACGGGAGATTTTTCCTTGCTTCTTCCATGGCCGCCAAGGTACTTTGTTTATAATGGGGCATTTCGATAGAAAACGGGATGCCTCCACGAAGGACGCACTGATGGAGAAACATATTAACGGCGCCGGACATATCTAGGCCCAGCCCAGAGAACAACGCGCTAGCCTGTTCTTTTATGTTCCGGTCAATTCTTATTTGAGTGGGGACAGTTGACACGATGACCATACTCCTTCCTTTTTGGAACCAATATAGCTTGTTTGGTTTACGATGTAAAAAGCAAAACGTTTGAGTATAAATAAGGAGGAGGTCAAAGCTTTCTTTTTACAAAAAGCAGAGAGCCGCAATAATCTCCAAGCCGTGTAGCACAAAGCATCTGACGAGGCAGAAACCAAACAGATTTTCGTCAAGGCACTGAACTCGTTGGTGGAAGTCAAAGAGAACGTGATTACGGAACTCCGCTCCATGATTGACAGCATTTGCCAGACGGGAAAGCTCTGTAGGAAGAAAAAAAGTGATAAAACCTTTGAAATAGATGGGGGCTGTTGCACGAAACAAATGTGCAGCAGCCTTAATTTTGTGAAAAAGACAGAAGAAGCTATTGCACGAAGGCAAATTTATCTTTGTGCAATAGCTCCTTGTGTTCTGCTTTAGAATAGTTCGGCATGTGATCCTGTGCGTGATGCAGTTAATATGAGCTGCCCGTGGTCGATGGCATAGATGAGCAGCCAATCCGGCATGATATGGCACTCCCGAAAACCGCTGTAGTCTCCTGCCAAAGCATGATCGCGATAACGGGCGGACAAGCGTTCGTCGCGGCGCAGAGCTTGCAAAACGGTGTCTAATTTTTCTATTGGAGCACCCTGTTTGCGCAGGCGTTTCAGATCTCTGCGAAACTGTGTGGTGAAGACGAGGTCAAGCATTTTGCCTCTTCGCGTCCATTTCATCAATCAGTTCGGACAGGGATGTATAATGCTTTGCCTTGACTTTTCCACTCATGATGTCACGCGTTTCCTCCATGGCGCGTAGCGTTTCCTTGTTATAGCGCGGTTGCTTGGGCTGAAAGGGAAAGCCGCCTTCCATGATGGATGCATGGAGAAAGATATTGATGGCATCCGTCACGGAGATACCGAAACGCGCAAATACGTCCTCCGCCTGAGTTTTTGACAATAGGGTCAATGCGCATATTGATGCTTGCTGTTTTGGGCATGGCAGTACCTCCTTTTTGTTTTATTGTAACGCAGAAGTGAAGCAATAGCAATACATTTTTATATGTCCCAGTGAAGCTGTGCAGGATCGGGGGTGGCGCGGTCGATCTCGCGCAGAATCCATGAGGCGTTTTTCGTGTGTCTGTGCAAACGCATCGGCAAGCGGCTGTTCGTAGGCGGGTGGGATCTCCATCGCGTGAATCGCCATGTGCATGTAGTCCTTTGCGATGAGGACGACACCGCGCTCGGCGGCGAGATGTGCCCTTGAATCGGTAGCCGTAGTACAGGTAGCTGTTGTGCGGGACGGCATCCTCCAGTCCATCAAAGGCGGCGATGCGCTCGTCTGCCTCCGCCTCGGCGTCCTCAGTCATGCCGAGTTTGTGCATGAGGTTCCACCGATCCGCCCACAGTTCGCCGCGCAGAATATACTTGTAGAGGAAGTCTGTCCCCTCGGCGCATTCGATCGCAAGATTGATGTGCTCCAGTGCCGCTTCTTGTGTTTCCTTTTTCTCCGCCTCAAGTGCAGAGAGCCCCTGCATGGCGTAGACTTTTCTCCTCTACGTCCTGCGCGAGTTCCTCGTTCACCTCGGCATCCGTAATACTCTGAAAGAGTTCGATGGCCTCCGCGCGCTGCTCCGGCATCTGTGCGAGAAAAATGGGCGAGCCGCGCCCGTGCGTGCCAGTCCTCCACACCGCCGGCAAAAGAGCTCATGGGGTGGAGCGTTTTTCCGAGACGGTCGATGACGAGATGGATGCGTTCATGAAATGTTTCCGGCGTCATAGTTTTATCACCTGTTTCATTTGATTCAAAAGGGGCAGATCGTGTGTGATGACGATGAGCGTTGCGCCGCGTGCATCGGCATCTGTCAAGACGGATGTGATGAGGCGTGTACCGCAGGCAGCATCGAGCCCTGCCGTCGGCTCATCGAGGAGCAGGATCGGCGCATCGCCCGCGAGTGCAAGTGCGGTGAGCAGGCGGCTGCGCTGTCCCCCCGAAAGACGGGAGGCGTTCATTCCGAGCGGCTCGTCGAGCCCTGCGGGCAGCGCCCTCACAACGTCCGCGAGCTGCGCCGTTTCGAGTGCGTGCCATATTGCCGTCTCGTGGATATCGCCGCGCAGGCGCAGGAAGTTGTCCCGTATGGAGGCAGAGAAGAGCCAGCTGCCCTGCAGGGCGGCACCAAAATAGGCGCGCGACGCTTCGGGGGAGAGCTTCGTATGGGGAATACCATCGTAGGAGATCGTGCCCGCATCGGGCTCCCAGAGGCGGAGCAGAAGGCTCGCCAGGGTCGTCTTGCCCGCACCACTCTCACCGATGATGGCCGTGTGCTCGCCGCGGCGGATCGTAAGGCTGAGGTTCTGCACAATGGGGATGCCCGTATGATAGCCGAAGACGAGATATTTTCGCCTCGATCAGAGGTGCGTTTGCTGATTTTTTTCGGAAGGCGGTGCGATGGAGGCAGGCTGTGTGTGCTCGCCGTCTGATGGGAGAATGTGCCGTGCGGCACGCGCCGATTCCAGTGCGCCGAGAACGGCGGGGGATCGGGCGGAGCTCGGCGAGTACCGCCTCAAGGGCGAGAACCCAGACCGCGTACTGGATACCCGTGAGCATCCCCTCGATCACGCGAGGGATGAGGAGGATGATGGCTGCGATCCAGACGATGATCCGCAGGACGTCGAGCAGGGTGAAGAGCTGCTCGCGCCGCCGTCCCCGTGCCGTTCGCTCGTGCTGAAATACCGCCGCTGCCTCATCCAGCACTGCCTGTGCATGCTGCGTGCTGCCGGCGGCGCGCAGCTCGGTGCGCCCGTCGATCTGATCGAGGAGACTGCTGCGATAGTCGGCACTTTGCGCGCGCAGTTCCGTTTCGCGGAGGAGAAGAGGGAGCGCGAGGTGGAGCAGAAAGAGCAGGAATACGCCAGCGGCCGCAGGGATGCTGAGCGGCAGGAGCACCGCACAGGCGAGCAGCACCAAGGCAAGGGCGATCAGTGGCGGTGGGACGGCGCGCAGGTAGAAGTCGCGTAGGGTCTCACAGCCCGTCAGCAGATCGTGGAGAAACTCGCCCTCGCATACGTTGCCCTCACGCATGGGAATGACGGCGGCGGAGCGGCGGTAGGTCGCCTGCTGCAGCGTCTCGTAGCAGCCGAAGGCGAGACGGTGGGAGAGTAGGCGCTCCAGATAGCGAAAGACAGCGCGTCCGATGCCGCACGCCCGTACGCAGGTAATGGCAAGGGCAAGTGCCGAGAGGGGCGGCGCGAGTGCCGCACTGGCAATGATCCACGCCGCAGAGGCAATGAGGGCAATGCCCGCCGTGGCCGCGAGGAATCCCGCGAGGAGGGCGGGGAGTGCCGCCGCAGGTGCGGCGATGGAGAGCAGCCGAAAGAGCATTGTGGTCATCATGCCTCACCTCCCAGTGTCACGACCTGGTCTGCCCATGCGATGAGCGCAGGACGGTGCGCCGTCAGAATCATCGTGCGGTGATGTGAAAATGCCGTCAGGGCATCGATCACGCACCGCTCGGTCTCCTCATCCAGCCCCGCCGTCACCTCGTCCAGAAGGACGATGGGGCGATCCTGAAAAGAGGGCGCGTGCCAGACCGAGGCGATGACGTTCTCCTGCTGAGAGCGGATGGCCGCCCATGCCGAGGCGCGTATGCAGCCCCTCGGGCAGCGCACGCAAAAAGTCACCGAGTGCCGCCGCCTCCAGTGCCGCCGTGATTTCGGCATCCGCCGCGTCCCGCGTCCACAGCGTCACGTTTTCCGCAAGGCTCGCACCGAAGATATGCGGCTCCTGCGGGACATACGTGATGAGCGCATTGCGTGTCTCCTCTGTGAGGCGCGCGAGGTCATAGCTATGCTCTGTTCCTGCACCGTCCGCGAGCATAATCCTCCCCTCCGAAGGAGAGGCTGCCCCGCAAGGAGGAGGAGCAGCGTCGATTTTGCCACTGCCGCTGTCACCTGCGATCACGGTGGACTTTCCTGCGGGAAAGGAGGCGTGAGATCCGTCAGAACGGCCTCGTCGGTCAGCGGGTAGCGGTAGGTGAGCGCCTCCGTGTATACGGAGGGAGGGGAGAGAATCTGATCGTGCGTTCCCGTGACGGAGGGCGGTGCATCGAGGTAGGGGGCAAGTGCCTTCTCTGCCGTCGCGGCATCCATCGCCGCATGGAGGCAATGCCGCCCTCACGCAGCGGCTGATAGAACTGCGGCGCGAGGATGAGCACGAAGAACGCCGCCTGAAAGGTCATGCCGCCGTCCATGAGACGCAGACCGATGGAGACCGCGATGAGGGCAATCGACAGGGTTGTAATCAGTTCCAGTGCAAAGGAGGAGACAAAGGCAAGCCGCAGTACGGCAAGCGAGGCCTCGGAGAATGCATGGCTCATCTGCGCGAGATGATGTCCCTCCGCATCGACGCGGCGAAAGATTTTAAGCGTCGCCGCCGCGCGCACCAGATCTCCGAATCCGTCCGTCAGCGCACGCATCTCATCCCATTGACGCTCGCTGGCACGGCGCGTCGCCTTGCCGATGAGGTAGAGGAGAAATGGCGCGATCGGCAGGGTGACCAGAAAGAGCAGTGCCGACAGCGGATCGACGACAGCCGTCACGAGCAGGACGAGCGGGATGATGACGACACCTGCGATCATGGTGGGCAGGAGAGTGCGAAACCAAGGGTCGAGCGCATCGACGCGCTCAAGCGTAAGCGTCAGTACACCCGCACCGCTCTGTCCATGTGCCAGCATTTCTCTGTGGAGGGCACGCCGGCAGTAGAGCCGCAGATCATCGGAGAGCTGTGCCTCGATGCGGCTCGTTGGCAGGCGCAGGAGAGCCATGGCGAAAATGCACAAAAACAGCATCAGAAGCTCTGATGCTGTTTCGGCAAGTCCGCCGTGCTCAAGAAATACAGTGTTCACAATGGCGGCCGTATTCCATGCCGCGAGGATGGTCAGCCCTCCGTGCAGGAGTTCGACCGCGACGCGGATGGAGAGGCTGCGCCGCTGCGAATGCAGCATTTGAAACAGGATGGACTTTCTTTTTCATTGTTTCCTTTAGTATGCCTGATGTCCCGAATCGTTCGGGGAAATGCGCTTGCGGAAGATGTAGTACGTCCAGATCTGATAGCAGAGGACGACGGGGACAAGAATGCCGGCAGCAATGGTCATGATGGAGAGTGTGTACTCCGTCGAGGACGCATTGTAGATTGTCAGACTGTAGCCGGAGTTCAGGCTCGAGACCATGAGACGCGGGAACAGTCCGGCGAAAAAGCCGACCGTCGTGCCGACGATGGCGAGGGCGCCGAGGATGAACGCACCCTGATGGGCACGCTTGTAGAGAGCACCGATGCCGAGCACGAAGGAAAGCGCCGAGAGGAAGAGAGCCGCCGTGGCGACGGTGCTCTGGTAGAGGTCGGTCTCAACATAGGTGAGGATCATGCAGATCACATAGAAGACCGCCGCAGCGACGCCAAACTTCAGACCGAGCGTGCGAGCGCGGTCGAGCAGGTAGGTGCTGGTCAGGCGCAGCTGCAAGAATGCTGCGCCGTGGAACGCGAAGACGAGAACGAACGTGATGCCGCCGACGATCGTGTAGGGGCGTCAGGAGATCAAAGAATCCACCCTGATAGACCTTGTCCGCACCGATGGGAAGCCCTGCGATCAGATTCGTGACCGCAACGCCCCAGAGGAATGCGGGGACGATGCTGCCGAAGGCAAGTGCGTACGACCAGCGGCGCTGCCATACTTCATCCTCGCGATGGTGGCGGAACTCGAAGGCGACGCCGCGCAGAATGAGGGCGGCGAGCATGAGGAAGAGCGCAATGTGAAGGTGCTGAACATCGTCGCATAGACATGCGGGAAAGCCGCAAACGTGGCACCGCCCGCCGTAATCATCCAGACCTCGTTGCCGTCCCAGACAGGGACCGATGCTGCGGATGAGCTGAGAGCGGTCGCTCTCCTTGTCGGAGATGAGTGTGAGGAGCGTGCCGACGCCATAGTCAAAACCCTCGAGGAAGAAGAATCCCGTGAAGAGGACGACGATCAGCACGAACCAGAGAATATTGTAGTCCATTCTTACTTCCCTCCTTCGATGGCAGGAGTGATCTTCGTGCGGCGGATGAAGCGGAAGGCGAGATAGAGCGCAGTGATGAGCAGCAGCAGGTAGAGTACCGTGAAGCCGATCATCGTGAACCAGATCTCTCCAGCGGTCAGATTCGGTGAGACCGCATCAGCCGTCTTTTGCAGTCCGACCACGATCCACGGCTGGCGTCCCATCTCTGCGACGATCCAGCCGCAGGAATTGGCAATAAACGGAATGACGACCAGCCACGGTAGGGCGTAGAGCAGTTTCTTTGCCGAAAGGATCTGTTCCTTCTTCGTCAGATAGAGCACGACGAGCGAGACGAGCACCATGAAGAAGCCGGCGCCGACCATCGCGCGGAACGAGTAGAAGAGCATCGTGACGTGCGGACGGTAGTCGCCCTCACCATACTTCTGCACGGCCTCTTTCTGGAGATCGTTGATGCCGCGCACCTCACCTGAGGGGCCGTCATGCACCATGATCGTGAACATATAGGGGATGGTGATCTCGAAGTCGTTCTGCCCCTTTTTCCATATTGGGGGTAGGCGAGAACGGCAAACGGTGCGGGATCCTCCGTCTCCCAGAGAGCCTCCATGGAGGCGAGCTTTCATCGGGTTTGCCTGTGCGAGGTACTGCGTGTGAAATGTCCGCTCGCAATGACGCCGACCACGCCGACGAGCGTGTAGATGGCACCCGCCTTGATCGCCTGCGTGAACGCGTAGCGCGACTCCGTGTCGTGAAGCAGCTTCCATGCGGAGACCGCCATGACGACAAAGCCAGCGGTCGTGATGCCCGCAAAGAGCGTGTGGGACTGCTCACCGAGAATGTAATGATTCGTTACGAGATCCGTAAAGCTCGCCATCTCGGCGCGTCCGTTGGCGAGTACATAGCCAACGGGGTGCTGCATGAAGGAGTTCGCGACGAGAATCCAGAAGGCAGACAGGTTACTGCCGAGCGCGACCAGCCAGATGCAGACACAGTGTGCCTTCTCCGAGAGTTTGTCCCAGCCGAACATCCAGATGCCGAGGAAGGTGGACTCGAGGAAGAACGCCGTGAGTGCCTCGAGTGCAAGCGGTGCGCCGAAGATGTCGCCCATGAAGCGCGCGTACTCCGACCAGTTCATGCCAAAGTGGAACTCCTGCACGATACCGGTGACGACGCCCATCGCGAAGTTGATGAGAAAGAGCGTGCCGAAGAAATGCACAAGTTTTCGGCAGGGTCTTCTTCCACTCCGGCCGTTTCGTCCTGACGTAGCACGTCTCGAGCAGGGCAACAAAGATCGCCATGCCGAGGGTGACGGGGACGAAGAGAAAGTGATAGATGGTAGTGATTGCAAACTGCCATCGGGACAGCATCTCTGCTTCCATATCCAAACCCCTCCTAAAAATAATACCTATGATAATGATAGCAACGGCTTTTTGTCCACGGCGTGTGACAAAAAGCCCATTCGATTCTCTGCATTATATCATAGGGTTTATATGAAATACAAGTTAGATTGATAAAAATAAACTATCTAGGAATAAATCGTAATTATTTTCGCAAGGCGTTAACTGCCTGTACGCCGACCACCGCCGCGAGTGCACCGGCAACCCACGGATAGGGAAGCGGGCCATCGAGAAGCGGCAGAACCCCTGCCGCCGTCGGTGTGCAGAGCGCGATGAAAAAGTGCGGTGAGCCACGTATTCTGGCGGGCGCGTACGCGAGCCGCTTCGCCTGCATCGAGCAGGGTGACGAGACGCGGCAGTCCGACGCTGTCCAGTGCGATGTCGGGGGACGTAGTTCTCGATCTTGCCCTGATTGCGCCGTGTCTGTGCCTCAAAGTAGGCGGCGTCCTCGGGTGGGATGAGCGGCTCGACCACCTCGGCGGCGGCCGCTGTGCCGTCCGGCCCCTTTAGCAGCTCGGCGCGCAGCGGATCTGTCTCTGTTTCCTCCTCTGCTGTTTCGGCGGGCGGCTTTACGAGGGTGGACGGGCAGCCGATGCCGATGTCCGCCGTGCGCAGAGCGGCCTGATCGGCGATCGGGTCGCCCACCATGGCGACGATGGCACCACGCGACTGCAGCAAACGGATCTCGCGTGCCTTGTCCATCTCCGTGAGATCGGAGCGCACGTCGGCAATGTGCAGCTCCTTGCCCGTCGCGTTGGCGAGACGCTTCGTCTCGCCTGTGAGGAGGACGAGGGAGAGTCCTCGCTGACGCAAGGGCGTTCAGCGCACGCTTTGCCTCCATGCGCAGATCGTCGCGGACGGCGATGATGCCGCGTGCGTACTTGCTTGAGCTGACGAAGAGCGGCGACTGCCCGCTCGTTGCGAGCTGATCGGCGCGCGTCAGGAGTGCCGCGCTGATCTCGATGTTCTCCTCCTGCAGCCACTCCTTTTTGCCGACGCGCACAGGGCGTACGTACGATCAGTGCCTCTACGCCGAAGCTCTCCTCCTCGCGTGCGGCGGAGTGCCGTGTGAGTGCAGCCCGCGCTCGATGGCGGTACGGTAGAGTGCCTGAGCGTAGGGATGGAGAGCGTCGCGCTCGGCGCTCGCCGCGAGTGCGAGCAGCGAGCTCTGCGTCATGCCCTCGGGCACGAGCGCCGAGATGAAGATATCCCCTCCGTCAGCGTTCCGTTGCGGTTGAAGGCAATGGTATCCACGTGCATGAGCTCGGTGAGTGCGCTCATGCGGCTGCATACGATGCCGTCCGCGCGCAGATGTCGCTTGATCCGCAGGGCGATCAGCCAGCGTGACACGAGCCATGGGATCGGCGATGCAGCGAGGAAAACGCCGAGAAAGATCTCGGATGCCGCCTCGATACTCACGTTTTCCGTCGTGTACCAGAAGCCCGCAGCCGCCGCTGCGACAATAACGCTGAGGACAAAATGGACTGTAGAAGAAAGAAATTTTTTCAAGGATACTCAGCTCCTGCCATACGATTGTTACACGGGCATTATATCATAGGACGGGAGAAGAGACAAACACGATGCGTTCGTTTGGAGAAGATATACAGACATTCCATACCGTAACATTTATCATAGATAGGGGTCATTGTCCTCTCTATAATGATATGGTATAAAGAAAACACATTGTGCCGTCGCGGAACATCTATTTTGTCCGTGCTTTGGCGGAGAAGATCAACATTTTTTGATTCGTGATTCTAATACGATATGGGAGGGTGATACCATGACGTTGCTGCATGCAGTAGTTTCGATGATGACGGAGCGCAGTACGTTCTTTTTTTGCAGCTGATGATCGAGCACCTTTTGGATTTCGGGCGCGGCGATCGGCATTGCCATCATCGTCGGCGGTACGGCGGGTATTCTCATTTATCGCTATGAGCGTGCGGCGGCACCGACGCTTGGCGTAGTTAATTTCCTTTATACAATACCATCGATCTCGATGCTCGGCTTTCTCATCCCATTTTTGGCATCGGCAACGCGGCGGCGATCATCGCACTCACGATCTATGCGCTCCTGCCGATGGTGCGCGCGACGCATACAGGGGCTGGCGCAGATACCCGCGGCTCTCTCCGAGGCAGGGAGCGAGTCTTGGCGGGTCGGATTTCTATGTGCTGACGTGCGTCCAGTTGCCGCTCGCCATGCCCATCATCATGGCGGGCATCCGCAATATGGCGACGATGACGATCGCCCTCGCGGGCATCGCCTCGTTCATCGGTGCGGGCGGACTCGGTGTTGCGATCTATCGCGGCATTACGACGAACAACCCCGCCCTCACCATCGCGGGCAGCCTGCTCATCGCCGTTCTCGCGCTCTCAGCAGATGCCGTCTTGGGGCGTGCGGAGGCATGGCTGAAGCATCCCCGCGGATGGCAGGAAAGAGACGCGTTGCCTATGCGGGCACGGCGGCAGCTGTTCTCATCGCTGCAAGCGGTGTGACGTATGGATTTTTTTCGGCAGAGCGGATGTCATTCACATCGCGACGAAGCCCATGACGGAGCAGCTTATCATGGGTGAGATGCTGAAGATGGTCATTGAGCAGAATACGGGATTGGAGGCGCGCATTACGGCGGGCGTTGGCGGCGGCACATCGAACATCCAGCCGGGGATGGAGAGCGGCGCATTCGACATTTATCCCGAGTATACGGGGACGGGCTGGAATATGGTGCTGAAGGAGGACGCGAAGTACAGCGAGGAGATGTTCCCGCAGCTGACCGCGGACTATGAGGAAGAAATTTCGGATGCACTGGGTCGGCATGTACGGATTCAACGATACCTTTGGCATCGCCGTGCGTCGTGCCGTCGCGGAGCAGTACGATCTGCACACCTACTCCGATCTGCGACGCGCAGCACCGCGTCTGACCTTTGGCGCGGAGTACGATTTCTACGAGCGGGAGGACGGCTATCCTGCGCTATGTGCTGCATACGGGCTTTCCTTCGCGCGGACGGTGGACCTCGACATCGGGCTGAAATATGCGGCACTCGCGGATGGGCAGGTGGACGTGATGACCGTGTTTACAACCGACGGACAGCTCTCTGCGGCAGATGCCATCGTCCTCACGGACGATCAGCACTTCTTTCCATCCTATCGCTGCGGCAACGTCGTACGCGAGGATGTGCTGACGCGCCATCCCGAGCTGAGTACAGCACTTCTCTCCTTGAAGGCAGCATTTCGGATGAGGAGATGGCGGCGATGAACCATGCCGTTGAGAGCGAGGGCAGGGAGCCACGTGCGGTCGCTGAGGAGTTCTTGCGCAAAAAGGAATATTGAATTGAAGTAAATACAGTTTAATGATAAAATACAGAAAAGTATAGAAACAATAAATTTCGTAATGAGAGTACAGGAGGAGCCGGAATGACGACAGCGGCAACAGCGGAGGATAAGGTTCTTCGCCTGATGGCGGAGAAGTATCCGACGAAGGAGATTGTCTACGAGAAGATCATCTATCTGAAGTCGCAGCTCATGCTGCCGAAGGGCACGGAGCACTTTATGAGTGATCTGCACGGTGCGTACGATTCCTTTTTTCATATCCTCAACAACTGTTCGGGCGTCATCAAGGAAAAGGTGGACTATTGCTTTGAGACCCGCATGACGGTGGAGGAGCGCGCGGAGTTCTGTACGCTCATCTACTACCCGCGCGAGAAGATGGAGCAGCTGACGGCGGAGGGGAAGACCTCTCCGCTCTGGTATCAGCAGAACCTCGCGAATCTCCTTGAACTGACAAAGCTCATGAGCTGGAAATTCCCCGCGAGCAAGATGCGCAACTACATCCCGAAACGCTATGAGTCGGTCATCGTGGAGCTGCTGAGCACGCGTCCCGAGCACGATGAGGCACAGCTCTCGTACTACCGCCAGCTGATTGAGACCATCGTGGAGATCGGCGGCGGGCCAGACTATATCGAGGCGTTCAGCACGCTGGTTAAGCGGCTCTCTGTCGAGCGCATCCACATCGTCGGCGATTTCTACGACCGCGGCGACCGCCCTGACGGCATCCTCGACCTCCTCATGGAGCATCCGTCCGTTGATATCCAGTGGGGCAACCACGATGTGCTATGGATGGGCGCGGCACTCGGCAGCGAGGTCTGCATCGCAGCGGTCATCCGCAACAGTCTCCGCTACCGCAATACCGACGTGTTGGAGCGCGGCTACGGCATCAGCCTGCGCCCGCTCACGACATTTGCCTCGCGCATCTACCCCGATGCGAACCCCATCAAGGCGGCGGAGCGTGCCGTTACGATGATGATGTTCAAGCTCGAGGGGGCACTGATCCGCCGCAATCCCGACTTTCAGATGGGGGATCGTCTGCTGCTGGACAAGATCGACTTTGATCTCTCCTGCGTGACGCTCGGCAGCGGGCGGCGCGTGGAGCTCGAGAGTGCGTACTTTCCGACGATTGACGATCCTTCTGACTGCTGGGCGCTCACGGAGGATGAGGAGAATATCATCGCCGATCTGCGCTCGTATTTCCTCGAGAGCAAGGCTCTCCAGCGCCATGTGGACTATCTCTATGAGCGCGGCAGCATCTATACGTGCTACAATGGAAATCTGCTCTTTCACGCCTGTGTGCCGATGGAGGAGTCGGGGGAATTCCGCACGATCACGTACAAGGGGCAGTCCTATCGCGGACGCGCGTGGATGGACTTCTGCGAGGAGAAGGCGCGCGAGGGATGGAATGAGCACACGCAGGAGGGGCTGGACTTCATGTACTTCCTCTGGTGCGGCTACAATTCTCCCGTGTCAGGGGCGCTCCTTCACGACGTTCGAGCGTTCCTTCATCTCCGATGAAAGCACGTGGAAGGAGCCGTCCGATCCGTATTTCCGCCTCGTGAACGATGAGGCGGTCTGCGAAAAAATTTTGGAGGAGTTTGGGCTCGACCCGAAGCGCGGGCACATCATCAACGGTCACGTCCCCGTCAAGGTGCAGAAGGGGGAGAGCCCCCTGCGCGGCAGCGGGCGCGCCCTCATCATCGACGGCGGCTTTGCTGCGCCGTTCCGTGCCAAGACGGGCATCTCGGGCTATACACTCATCTACAACTCACGCGGGCTGCGCCTCCTGCAGCATCAGCGCGTGGCGAGTGTGCGCGACGCCCTGCGCGAGAACCGCGACATAGAGTCCGTTTCCCAGACGGTTGAGCTGCAGGCACGCCACTCGCTCGTGCGCGACACGGATCGCGGTGCAGCCATCGAGAGCAAGATCGCCGATCTCCATGCTCTCCTGCGCGCCTATCAGACGGGACATATCAAGCCCCAGTAACAATATAGGAAGCACGGATAAATTCGGCACGACCATCTTGACGCATCTTTTTCGCCCGCTTATCGTTAGCAAATCCTCCGCATCGTCCTTACTATGCGTTCGGTTTGCTGCCTCAATCGGACAAAAATCTACGCCAATCTGGCATGCCTCATTTTATCAGCGATTCCTATAGAAAAGAATAAGAACGCCCGCACATCGAACACAATGTGTGGGCGTTCTTATTCTTCCTTTATCGAAATGCGCCGTAAAAACCCCTCGCTTCAGCTATGGGGATATAAGGCGCGTCCGCCGAATTTGCGTAAGCAATTGAAGGCGGACGACTGCTCTAGCCATTGTATTAGCTATAAAAATATAATATAATACATCTATGGACAGAGTATATCATTCAAACCATAACATTGTGTATTCCTGTAAGTATCATATTGTGTTTTGCCCGAAATACCGTCGCAAAGTGCTGGTCAATGGCGTGGACACGAGACTGAAGGAACTTGTGCAATCCATCGCTGACGAGAACCATTTTGAAGTCATTGAGATGGAAATCATGCCAGACCATGTGCATTTGCTTTTGGAGGTAGACCCGCAGTTCGGGATCCACAAGGCGGTAAAGACCATAAAGGGCAAGACCTCAAGAATACTTCGACAGGAATTTCACTGGCTGACAACAAAGCTGCCAACGCTTTGGACAAACTCGTATTTCTGCTCGACGGTAGGAGGCGCGCCACTGGAAATCGTCAAGCAGTACATTGAAAGCCAAAAAACTTCGCAAAGGAAGTGAGGAAATGGAGACGTATACACTGGGCTACAAGTTCCGTATCTATCCGGACAAGGAACAGACGGAGCTCATCAACCGCACGCTCGGTTGCTGTCGTTTTGTCTACAATCATTTTCTCGCTGTCCGTCGTGACCAGTGGCAGACCAACCACAAGTCCATAGGCTATCTTGAGACAGCGCGTCTCCTGACGGATCTGAAGAAGCGCGAGGAAACTTCCTGGCTGAAGGAAGTGGACAGCATGGCCTTGCAGGAATCCCTGCGCAACCTTGACCGCGCGTTCCAGAACTTCTTCAAGCTGCACACCGGCTACCCGCACTTCAAGTCGAAGCACAGCCACAGCCAGTCGTACAGGACGCGCAACCAGTCGAACGGTGTCCGCATTGTCGGCAATAAAATCAAGCTGCCGAAAATCGGCTTTGTGAAAAGTCAAGCAGAGCCGCGCTTTCGACGGCAGGGTTCTCTTTGCCACAGTGAGCCGCGCCGCGTCAGGGAAATACTATGTCTCGCTCTGCGTGGAGCAGGACAAGGAAAAGCTCGTGCACCCGAACAAAGGCGGGCAGATTGGCATTGATGTCGGACTCAAGGCGTTCTACACGGACAGCAGCGGGAATACCGTAGAGAACCCGCATACGCTGAAAAAGCTCCTTGTGAAGCTAAAGCGCGAGCAATGCCGCCTGTCACGCAAAAATGTCAAAGTCTCAGAACAGAGACAAGGCGCGTATCCGCCTTGCCCGCGTGCATGAGCGCATTGCAAATATCCGCAAGGATTTCCCTGCACAAGCAGACGACACGGCTAGCCCGTGAGAACCAAACGGTAGTCGTGGAGCACCTGAATGTGAAGGGAATGCTCCAGAACCACAGGCTCGCGCAGGCAATCTCGGATGTAGGCTGGTCAGAGTTCTTCCGCCAGCTTGCCTACAAGACAGAATTGCACGGCGGGGAACTCCTGGAAGTCGAGACGTTCTATCCGTCGAGCCAGACCTGTTTTGCCTGTGGCTGCCAGAACAAGCTGGTAAAGGACTTGAACGTCCGCGATTGGGTTTGCCCTGTCTGCGGCGAGTACCACGACCGCGACCATAACGCGGCAAGGAATATCCTGCGGCACGCCTTGGCAAGCAAAGCCGGGACGGCCTGAGAACATACAGAAAATACCGTGGGGCACACGGAAATTCACGCTTTGGGAAATCGTGTAAGACGCCAATTCTTTGGAGGCGGCGCAGTGGTTGTCGAACCAAGAATCCCCTGCCTTTAGGCATGGGGGAGTGTCAAGGATTCTTCTTCAGCCACGTACTCCACGGCACGGCATAGCCGTTCCCGTGATTCTGCTGAACGTAGTCGTAGAACTTTGCAATCATCTCTGTCTTTTGATGATAGTCTGCATCCTCCCATCCCGTCGTTGCGTGCTGCGTGGTCGGGTCGTAGGCGAGGTATGCCCCCCCGAGCAGGTACTGACGATAGAGAATGTCCTTCAGTGGGACGGAGGGATTTTTCATCATATCGTACATCGCCATAAAGCTGGTCGTGCGTCCCTTGCCTGCCTGACAGTGAAAGTGCATCCATGTGTCCGCAGGCATTTTCCTCACGAGATCGACAAAAGCGTCAATGGTCTGCGGCTCTGCCCACTTGTGATCGGTGACAGCGAGACGAACGTAGCGCACGCCTGCACCCTCGACCAGCTCACGCTCCGTCATCGCCTCGGTGACGCGGACGGTCTGCGGATTCTTGGGCTGCTTTTTCTTGTCGAGGTGCGCGAGCACGACGTCCTTGCCCTGTGCGCTGCGGATGCGCGTGTTCTCGTCGCGCAGTGCCTCGTGCTGCGTCCCTGCCGATATTGCCCCAGTCGTGCTTACCGTACCAGCTGACGGCATTTCCATTCATGAAGCCGTGCGACTCCTGCCGCAGATCGACGATGCAGATCGCGCCCACTGTGCGCGCGTGCAGATCGTTCAGCAGCGCGTGAAAGGCAGGGGCGGAGAACTCCGCACTCCCTGAGAGCGGCAGGTCGTCCAGTCCCTCCCGCGAGGGCGTGTAGTTCGGGTCAACGCCGAACTTCGCCGCGTCTTTCCGCGTTTGGAACGGTGATGCCGCCGTGCGGAAAATTGTGCGGCAGATCCGCCGCATCCCCCGCCGCCGCGTCGATGCGCCAGACATACCCGCGGTAGTCTGCATTCGCATCGGCAGCGAGACCGTGTACGGGATAACGCAGAGCGTGCATAACAGTAGGATAGAGAATAGATGACTTGAATGATTTCATGAGATTCCTCCAGTATAGATACCCTCATGTAAATAACTTGATAGTATGTCAAAACACCTGAGACTGGAAAGTGGTGGAGAGGAAACGAATAGGCGGCTGTGATACTAGAAGATGTTTTTCAACTTCGTACAACAACCGCTCTTTGTAAACTGGAGTGTCTTTAATTAACTCGTTTTTTGATTTACTACTAGAATTAGTGAGAGCCGTTTTATAGCTATCCAGAGCTTTTTCTCTTATTTCCTGCATTTCCTTGTCATCTTTGACACGTCTTAGTTCTGTGACTTTGCTCATGCCAAAGCATAGTAATGATAACATCTTTTTCTTTATTGTAACTGATGTTGTTGTTTCCTACCCCGTTGGCTTGAACCTGTATTACAGCATCATCCTTGTTATTCATGGTTCCAATCCACTCGAGTGGTTTTCCTTCTTTTAACGTAGCAGCATCGCCCTCACCAGTCCCCTGTAAGACACTCATAGTGATGACAAAAGTTTTATCATCTTGCTGTTTTTATGGTGAAGATTGGGGTGACACCAAGAGCTTTTTCAGTGGCCCATGTACCAACAATTTTGTTTTGCCCACAGCCAGACATAAAATAAGGTGAGAATTAAAAAAGTACAACCCCAGAAAATGATAATTTGTGCATGTCCATTCTCCTTTGCGCTGAGAAAATATAACCAATAGGGTTTTTAATATTTTTACAATACATTTTAATATAGTGCAATACTTTGGAAAAGATGGTTCTGTGATATACATACTAAGTTGGAATAGAGTCAACGCCT
>BNJV01000381.1_pt1 | contig 72573 bp, 132 predicted proteins | sample 8540591 | NCBI WGS metagenome assembly BNJV01 (sample SAMD00202457, study PRJDB9452) | human saliva metagenome | host: Homo sapiens
GGAAGTTACGTATTGCTTTTTATGATTCCGGCAAATGAAATGGTGCAGAGGTGAAACTATGGAATGGAGAAATTTTACTTTTTACGGTTTAGGATTGATTGGCGGTTCTCTTGCAAAAAGCGATTCGAAAAATACTATCCTTCCGCAAAGGATTTCCGCTATAGAAAAAGAATCCTCATGCCGTTGCGTGTGCAAAGAAGGAGGGCATCCTAAACCGAGAACTGTACAATGCTTCGGAAATAGAAGAAGACACGGATATTCTCTTTCTCTGTGCCCCCAGTCCGAGTGGAACCGCGCATTTTTAAAGGAAATTAAACCTTACTTATCAAAAACGATTCCTGACGGACGTCGGTTCCACAAGTCCTCCATCATGGAAGAAGCAGCTTCTCTCCGGCTTTTTGGCACAATTTTGCGCGGGCATCCATGTCAGGAGCCGAGATTTCCGGCTTTTCCGCATCTGACCCGCTTCTCCTGCAAAAATGCTATTATATTCTTACTCCGGGAAAAAGACTTCTCGGAAGCGAAACTGAGGCCTTGACCGTGTTTCTCAGCGTCCATCGGCAGTATCCTTATAGGATGAATCCGGAAGAATGACCGCTCTGTAGCCATGGTCAGTCACCTTCCGCATCTCCTTGCAGCGGGACTGGTTACTCTTTTAAAAGAAGAAGACCGGGATGGTAAAATGAAGAGCTGATTGCTGGCGGCTTCTAAAGATATCACAAGGATTGCCTCCTCCTCTCCTCTCATGTGGCAACAAATCTGCACGAGCAATAAAGATGCCATTGTAGAAATGATGGACGATTATCTTCATCTTCTGAAAAGATAAAGGACCAAATCAAAAAGAAGAGCCAGAAGCCATCTCCGAACTCTTCCGTGAAGCTGGGCAGTACCGAAATGCAATGGACGGCTCTGCCCAGGGTCTGATTCATAGTGCTTACGAAATCTCCATTCTTGTGGAAGAGCCACCCCGGAGCGATTTCCATCATCTCCACGATACTGACCTCCAATATGGTCAGCATACGCAATATCGGGATAAATCATAACCGGGAGAAAGGAGAAGGTGCCCTCCAAATCAGCTTTTATACCGAGAAGATTGTGAAATGGCGAAAAAGCTCCTCCTAAAGTACGGCTCCAGCTCTAAGCTAAAAAGCTGTACCCTGCCCCGCCGGAAGAATGCCCGCCTCCTCCGGAGAAAAACCGCCGCTGCGACCGGAACCGGAACTTAATCGTGTCTTTACCTGATTTGTCATCCAGGATACCCTGGATTCTCCACATGAATATCCGGGTGCAAGACGCCAAGTACCGCCTCTGGAACCGGCTTTTTCTTGCTTCCAGGTCAAAGAAGATAGGCAAAGTTTAAAAAGAGTCCCAGGAAAAGCCGCTAAAAACAGATTGCAAATCCAGCGCATCGGCGTCGCAAGAAAGCGCCCTTCCATCTTTCCTCTACCTGAGAGAAAGCCAGCGCCGCCGTCTTATAATACTCTCCTCTACTTGCAAAAACATAGACATTGTCGTGGTATACTGTTTTGCGACATCGTGTAATCGTCTTATAGAAAGTGCCTCCGCTCTGTATTCGAATCTGCCTGTTTTTCCATATCAATAAAGAAAATCAGACCGCTTTTTCCATAAAAATACGCTGTCTAGAAATCCCGTATCGTATCTGCTGACTTCCCCCTCTCCCGGAAAGAAAAGCAACATTCCCATACTTAGTTAAAGACTTCCAACTTCTCTGTTAATAAATTCTTCTCCTCTTCGGAGGCAGATTCTCCTAATCATCGAGATATGCGGTATACCCGTTTCTTCATTCTGATACACGGAAGAAGCAAGGAAAGCGCTTTCCTCTATGGCATAAACTTTCCTACTCTGTATGCCGCAAAAACAAAAGGACGATAAAGAAGAGGCTAGAATCCGATTCTCGACAATCTCTTATAAAGCGCGCATTCTTACTCCTCCTTCTTCTCAAAAATCCGGTACCGCACGGGTGCACAACACATTAAAGGTTTCCAGCATACTACTGAGGAGATCCTATCGCCGCTACCGCTGAAAGTGCGGAAACAAGGTAATAAATTCATCCCGAACAGGATGCCACAGAAGGACAAATAGGGAAAAGAACCGTTGCAAGAATAGCAGAAAGGTTCCACTCTTCTTCACTCCTTTCTCCTCTTTCGCCTTCTTACTATGGCGTAATGCCTCCTTATCCCGCTCCCGAGATCCGGTGTAACTCCAGTTCCGATAAACAGATGAGAAGAAGGAAAGAATCAGATGAAAATCGGCAGATGTACCGCGGAAATCTGGAAAAACAAATTGAGGACGATAAAATAGGAATCGTAGTAGGAAAGATGCCCATAAAACTTCCGCTCTTCTATCGGAATATCACGAGTATATCTTTCCCGTTTCCCATTTACTACCGCATACGCAATTCTGTCTCCCTTTTTGTAACTCAAAAACCAAATCCAGACATCGCCCGATCCACAGAAACGGTCTTTTTCAATGGCATCCGGATAAAACGGTTTTTCAAAAGGATATCAGGGAATGAAACCGTTCTCTCCCATGAGTTCTCTTCCGACCTCTTCTCCCAGAAAGGAAAGGCCTCTCCTACATAGCTCTGCTCTTCCGTATCGGAAATTTCACTATAGAAGCCTAAGAGATAGTGGGAGAAAAATCCTGCATCTTTCCTTGGAAAAAGGCGCGATTACGGATATATGTCATCAAAACGAAGGGAGGCATCGAACAGGAATCCGTCTACCTCTCCCTGCAGAGAACCCGCTGAGAGCATAGTCCTCTTTAATCGAATAATTTCCGCTCTGATACTGCTTTCTCCCTTCCAGTGCAGTTTCTCATGGAAAAGCAAAATTATACATCAATACGGGAGATAAAATCCACAAAACGTTCCAGATAAGCGGAATCCTCAATCATTCTTTCGATAATAAAAAGAGCCTTGAATCTTGTTTTAAATAAATTTTTCTTACATGTTCCTTCGTAATTTGAAAAGAATAATCTTCTGCGGTTCTTCTCTTCCTTTACACGACTCTCAAACACACAGCAGAGCCGCAGTATGCACAAAATCCCGTTGCGAGACAAATCCGTACTTTCTATCTCCGCACCGCAATTCGGACAGGTGAACACTTGTGTCTTGTAAACATCCGTTTCCATTCCCTCCGGTGTTTGATTATAGTCTTTCGGATCAAAATGTGTTTTGTGAGTTTGACATTCCATGTCCTGGCTTTCTATGACCGGACTTCCCCTCACAATTCGGACAATGCGCCATAAGTCATCCTTTCAGCATTTAAATTTTTAGGCACTCTTTAATATTTCATGTCTTTTCCGGCCCGTTCGATACCATGGTAATCGGTACTTCCAGTCTTTTCAATAAAATCAATATAGTCTCTGCATTCCTTCGGCAGTTTTTCATACTCCCGAATCCCGCGAATATCCGTCTTCCATCCCTAACACGGTATATTTCGGTTTTGCCTTTTCAATAGGGGTGTTACCGGAAAATCTTTCACTTCTTTCCCTTCAATTTCATAGGCGATCAAACCCAAATTTCATCCAGATAACCGAGAGGATCCAAAACGGTCAAGGCAACCTCGGTTTGCTCCTGTAAAGCACAACCATAACGGGATGCAACTGTCATCATACCAGCTGACTCTTCTCGGACGCCCGGTCGTTGCACCGTATTCTCCTTATCTCCTCCGCGCTTCCGGAGTTCTTCCGCCTCTTCCCGAAAGATTTTCGAAACGAACTCTCCGGCACCGACTGTCTGAAGAATAGCTTTGGTAACACAGACCACGCTTGTGATTGCATAAGGCGGGAATCCCGGCACCGACCGTACCGAAGGCGGCAAGCGGCATGGCTGGATGTCACCATCGGATAAATGCCGTGATCCGTATCCTTCATCGTTCGAGCTGCCCTTCCAGAAGAATCTTCTTTCCTCTTTGATGCCTTTCCGGAGAAATAGGTAGTATCGCAAAAGATACGGGCGAATCTCTTCTCTCCTCTTTAATTCGACAAGAGTTCCTCATACTGCAATCCCTTTTCCCGTAGCGCGCTTCGAAGAGAGAATTTTTAATTTCAGAATCTTCTTTAATTGTTCTTCTAGAATATCGTCATAGTAAAGCTCATTGACCTGCAAGCCGATTTTTCGCATATTTATCTAGAAAAACAAACGGGGCAATACCGGACTTCGTCGATCCGTAACTCTTCTTACCGAGTCTTTCTTCCTCTTAACTATCCTGCAATACATGATAAGGCAGTAAGACCTGTACACGATCCGAAATATAAATCTTCGGCTTCCGGTACACCGGCGTCTTCTAAAGCTTGCAACTCCGCAAGAAATTTCGGAATGTCAAAAGCTTGACTCTGTTTTCCCAGAACGGAGGTTACCTTCAGTTAGCACCGCTTGGGGAGAAGATGAAGGAAAACCCGCCATAGGAATTAATGATGGTGTGTCCCGCATTTGCACCGCCCCTGAAAGCGCACTACGATATCCGCAGATTCCGCAAGATAATCCGTAATCTATCCTTTGTCTCATCTCAGTTTTCGCTCCAACGATTGCCTGAACCATAGTTAGTCCCCTTCCGAGATTCTTTGATAATCTTCTTTCAGTCTCTAAACCTTGTTTATAATACTATTCCCATCGAAATCAGTCTTTTTCTGAATCAAATTGGTAATCCATTGCAGAATATAAAAACGGAAGGAACAATCGTGAGAAGGAAAAGATCTGCCAGAAGCGACTCCTTACTTCCCCTGTGAACGCAGTATACAGAAAGTGCAGCAGACTTGCCAGGATAAACAGTAAACGTGATCGCAAATATCCGCTTCATTTTCCTCCAATCCTTCCTTATCCTTACGCATCGATTTCCGGAAGACATGCGTTTAAAGCGCAATCTCAACTGATAAATTGAGTTCCTTCTGATTATCTTTCAGAATAGGCTCGATATATTCCGAGACAAACTCTTCCACCTGTTCCTTTGCCCTGCTCGATATACAACTCTCCCGCATCGTTTCTTGACATCTTCTTCATTCATAGGAAAGCATCATCCTGTACAATACGCTCCAGAAGATCATTTTCCAGTCCTTCTTCTTCACTCTTCTCCCCACTTCCATCGATAGAGTACGTTCTTTCGTGCAGTTCCTGTCGGTCTCCTCCCTTCTTCACGGCATCCATCAGAATATTCTCGTCGCCATAAAAGGAAGTTCCTCCCGTAGATGTTTTGCAATCATCTTCGGATGAACTACAAATTACAAACGATATTATAATACAAATCCAAAAATTCCGTCACAGCTTGAAATGCTTCCGGTATGAAGGCCTTGTTGCCGAATCGTCTAACGTCCTTCAAACCACTGCGTCGATGCCGTGATGTTGGATTCATTCCTTCCGCCATCAGGAAATTGGACAGGTAAACCATCCTCTCCGAACGCATGGGGTTCCGCTTATCAAAAGCCATCGCGCTAGAACCGATCTGTCAAAGGCTCTTCAACTCTTTTAAGTGCTGCAACAATCGGAGATCATTTGAAAATTTATGGGCGGATTGCGCAATTTCAGAAAGCACGGACAAAACCTTGAAAATCCACTTTTTCGGGAATAAGTCTGCCCGGAAAACGGATAGATAGCGGAAAATCCATCTTCTTCGCAATCTCACGATCAAGTTCTTTACACTTTTCATGATTTCCTTCAAAAGTTCAGGAAAGAAAGCCTGCGTTCCCGTTGTTCCTTTGCATCCTAAGAGCTTTAAGGAAGAAATGCATTCCTCTACTTCCGTAAAAATCAAGATATAAATCGTGCAGCCAAAAGACTGGCTCTTTTCCGAGGGTTACCGGTTTGCTGCCCTGAAAATGCGTATAACCGAGCATGGGAAGTGCTCTATACTCCATTGCAAAATCGGAAAGCGCCTTCATACAGTTGAAAAGCTTCTTCCGAATCAGCTTTAAGCCCTCCCGCATGGTAAGTAAATCCGTATTGTCCCCTAGCATATCGGGAAGTCGCTGAGATGGATGATGCCTTTCGCTTTCGGACACTGCAAACCGTAGGCATAGACATGACTCATCACATCATGTCGAACTTCTTTCTCCCGTTTCTTCGCCTCCTCATAGTTGATATTCTCCGCATTCTCTTTCAACTCCGCGATCTGCTCCTCGCTAATCGGAAGCCCCAATTCTTTCTCACTTTTCCACTAAAAGCAATCCATAGCTTCCTGCCAGGTTTTTAAACTTAAAAGAAAGGATCTCCTGCATTTCCAAGGAAGCATATCTTCCTGACAATGGACTCTCATGAGACTGAATGGCTTTCCATCTTTCCCTCCTCTTATTTTCGAAAAGCACATCTCCCATCGTGTATCTTCCCGGCTTTTTGTTTTCAAAAAGAAAGAATGCAGCACTGAGGAAGCACCTTTCGCGAATATCTTACGACTGTAAGCAGGTATGCTCCAGCTTGATAAACCCTCATCTTCTCCGGCAAAAGCACTTCCATGAACCCCCGGTATCGTTCCTCCCCTTACGGAAGACATGCCGATTTCGTCTTTCTCTGGGACGATTTTGTCCCTCCTCGTTGAAAAGACCTTTTCCAGCGCCTGACCGACACTCTCCTCTACTGCCTTTTTCCAGCATCAGGGCAGTTCCGCTCAGCGCATCTTTCTTTCTTCTGTGATGCTCCACAATTTCCACATCGAAAGCCTTCCTGATAGAGCTTTCCGGCTGCAATGCGAAGCAGTTCCTCTAAAACAGTGATTCCGAGAGACATATTCCCGGATTGCAGGATCGGAATCGTTCGTCACCTCTTCAATCTTCTCTAACTGGGTTTCACTAAGCCCCCGTTGTACATAATACCAAGGCCTTTTTCTTCTCCACGGCGAAAGCGAGATTGCATCCACTGCTTCTTTAACGGAAAAATCGATGATCACATCGAAATCCTCTTTTACCTTTTTGATATCCGGATATACAGGGAAAGCAGAGGATTCCTCCGCATGGATTCCTCTATCGACACCGGCAACAATCGAGGCAGTCCGGATTTTCAGAAACCACGCCTGTACATTTTTCCCCATTACTCTGATGCACCGTGCAAAAAGTATTTTCATTTTTCCCTCCTTGTTTTTCAATATAAAAAGTTGGAAATAAAAGCTGAACTCTTTCCAGACTTCCTCTTTTTACGCACTACCATAAAAACTATTTTTAAAAATACCGTATCGCTTCATTTCTCTTCAACACTGCGCAATGCGCTTCTTCCATTTCGGTAAGCGGCAGTCGAAGCGGTCCCACGTCTTTCCCCTGTAAGTGCATAGCCGCTTTTACCGGAATCAGGTTGACTTCACTAAATAAGGCATGAATAAGGGGCAATGCACGTAGCTGCTCTTTCAGCGATCCCTCTCTGTCTCCGGCAAACCATTTTTGCACAGATATCGTGCGTCTCTTTCGGGGCAACATTGGATGAAAACGGAAATCACACCGCTTCCTCCGGCGGAAAGAAGCGGAACAATCAATCCGTCTTCTCCGGAATAGGGAGAAAATCCTCATCCACCAAGCGCATCAAATCCAATGTCATCCCCCACATCGCCTGTCGCATCCTTCACCCCGACGATATTCTCTACATCGCGATATAAAGCCATCGTCTTCGGCAGAATACACATTCCGTTCTTCCGGTACATTGCACAAAATGCAGGAATCTTTACCTGAGAAGCAATGGTCTTAAAATGGAGATACAGCCGTTTCCTGCGTTGCCTTGTTGTAGTAAAGGTGTGACCAGCAGCCCGTCCGCACCGGCTTTCTCCGCTCTTTGGAAAGATAAACCGCGGATTCGGTACAGTTGGATCCGGTTCCTGCAATGACGGGAATACGATGCTTCACTACCTCTACGGTGTAGCGAATGACCTCCAGATGCTCTTCTACACTGAGTGTAGCAGCTTCCCAGTCGTCCCCATCGAGATGATGGCATCCGTTCCCCTGCAATCTGTTCCTCAAAGAAGTCGCAGCACTTCAAAGTTTACTGTTCCGTCCTTATGCATCGGTGTCACGAGGCACACCGGCACCCTTAAAATAAAAGCCATAGTCTCCCTCTTGTTTCCGATTAAATCCGGCACGTTTTTCTCGCAGTAGGATCCAAAATTTTCTTCGAATACGAAGATTCTCCGGCGTTACTTCCAAAAAGCTCATCTGTATCAATAAAATCGATACACTGTTCCAAAGACATAATCTTCTTCGGAACCAGTTTTCAGCGCTTCATCCGAACTGGGAAGTTCTCGTGTTACTCAGATGTTTTGTTTTACAAACATTCAGCTCGATATCTTCCGACTTCGGACTCTGTCCGATAACCATACCGCTGTAGACTTTTCCCCCGGTCCGATGAAAGAATTCCTCTATTCTGTGCCTGGAAAAGCCCACTAGGTAACAGCCTCTCCCTGCTCAAAGGCAATCAAAGAACCCTGATGGCGATAATTTAAGTCTCCGCGATACTCTCCGTATCCCTCGAACTCGGTGTTCAGAATTCCATTTCCTTCGTATCGGTTAAAAACTCCCCGCGATAGCCCTATCAGACCGCGAGAAGGAATCTCAAACTCCAGCCTGGTGTAGCCTGATGCAGGGGTCATTCCGTTCAGTGTTCCCTTTCTCTGGGTCAGCTTCTGAATGACAGACCCGGTCGCCTCTTCCGGTACATCAATGTAAGCAATTTCCATCGGCTCCAACTGCTTACCGGACTCATCCGTCTTATGAGATCACTTCCGCTTTCGATACGGCAAATTCGAGACCCTTCTCTTCTCATGGTCTCTACCAGAACGGAGAGATGCAACTCTCCGCGTCCCGAAACCTTGAAACAATCTGCCGACTCCGTCTCTTCTACCGCGGGAGAAACATCGGTATTCAACTCCCTGAAAAGACGGTCACGAATAGTCTGGAGGTCACGAACTTTCCTTCGGTTCCTGCAAGCGGGAATCGTTGACCATGAAATCCATGGAAATTGTCGGCTCGAAATCTTCTGGAAAGGAAGGGGCGTGGGGATTCTTCTCTGTACAAATGGTATCCCCGACATGGAGATCCTCAATTCCGAAACGGCCACAATATCACCGAAAGCAGCTTCTCCACATCCACGTTTTAATCCGTCAAAGGAATAAAAGCTTCGTGATACGCACTTTCTTACGCTTATCCGGGTTATGGTGATTCACAACGAGTGCTTCCTGATTTACCCGGATTTTTCCATTTTCCACTTTTCCGATACCGATTCGACCGACGAATTCATTATAGTCGATGGTGGAAACCAGGAGCTGGGTCTCTTCCTCGGGATCTCCCTCCGGTGCCGGAATAAAATCAATGATACTTTCAAACAACGGCTTCATATCCACATCCGGGTCGTCAAGGCTCTTCTTTGCATATCCGTTCTTAGAGGACGCAAAGAGGAAGGACAATCCAGCTGTTCATCCGATGCGTTGAGATCCAGCATCAATTCCAAAACTTCCATCTACTACATCTAAAAGAGCGCGCCTGCGGTTTTGATCAATCTTATTGATGACAACAAGCACGGGAAGACGAAGATCCAGTGCTTTCTGTATACTAAATCGAGTCTGCGGCATCGGTCCTTCAAAGGCATCCACCAGCAAAATCGCACCATCCACCATCTTTAAGATACGCTCAACTTCTCCGCCGAAATCGGCGTGTCCGGGTGTATCAACAATATTAATCTTTACGCCGTTATAACTCACTGCAGTATTCTTTGCCAAAAGTCGATCAATACCGCGTTCTCGCTCAATTGGATTGGAGTCCATCACGCGAACGCCTACCTCCTGGTTATCGCAGAATACACCGGACTGCTTCAAAAGCTCATCCACCAGGGTAGTCTTACCGTGGTCAACGTGGGCAATAATGGCAACATTTCGAATATCTTCTCTCTTCTTTATCATGACTTCCGTCCTTAGCTTCAACAAATTTATGTATTTTTACTTTTCGCATAACTTGGGAAGTATACCACCAGCATTTTCTGTTTGCAAGAAGAGCCGTCCTTCCCGTATTCCTGTATCTCTTTTTAAGAAAGAGGAAAATCTTCTTCTTTCATGCGCAGTTTCAGACAAACCTGTTCGCCAAAAACTTTATCCAGGATTTCGATGTTTTGCTTTTTTCAAAACGATACTCCAGTTTACCAAGAAAGGAATAGGGAATCTTCAGTTCCACTATCTTCCATCTGCCCGTTGCAAAAATACGGCCTTGTCCAGCACCGCCTCGCCGCATCGGAATAGGCTCTGGAAAGCCCTCCGGTACCGAGAAGGGTTCCTCCGAAGATTCTGCTGACAACCAACAGCGCATTCTTCAGCTCCGCTCCTTCCATTCTTTGCAGGATGGGCATTCCCGCAGTTTTTGCCGGCTCTCCGTCGTCACTCTGCTTCTTTTTCCTGAAAAATCCTGCTTCCTTCCAAGAAAACATAAGCATAACAATGATGTCTTGCTTCTCTATATTTTTCTTACACTCTGCAAGATAGCTTTCTACCTGTTCTTCTTCGGAAAGCGGAAAAAGTCCGGCATAAAATTTAGACTTCTTCACTTCTATTTCACTATAAAAGATTCTTTTGATAAACTGCATTTTCCCTCTGTAAGACAAACCTGCCTTAGCCTCAAACTAATCTTCCTCGTGTTTCTTCTTCCTAGGACCTTGCTCGAAATAATCACCTTATTGTTCTTTGCACTCTTATCGCTATTTTTCATTATTCTTTTCGCCGTTCTTTTCTCCCTTCTTCTCTCCGCTTTTTCTCGTTCTTCTTTTCTTCTATTTCAATAACCTCGTCATCGTCCTCTTCTTCCGGCTCTGATAACGATAGTAATGATCATCCGTATCCAATCCCTTATACTCCTCCGGAACCAGCATAGCTCCCCAGGAAGTATGGTACGTGCATGTTATCGGTGGGTACAGTCCCTTTGGCAAAGAGCTCCGTAATCACCGCACTGCCGCGGTAGTCTCTTGCACACACACGAAAGCAGGCAGCTTTCCGGACTTTCTGCAGACCTCCGCTTCCACAATATCATCCGGTCTCCGGAAGCCGATATCCGGCTTTCCTTCATGAATCTTACTCATGATTTTTCGCTAAATATCCTTATGAAAACCAGTTCCGCCGTTATACTCCCCTGTTTTCGCATCCTTTAAAACCTGGTTGTCATCACAACCGCCCCAGATACCGGCAATATAGTAGGGCGTATACCCGATAAAACCAGATATCCCTGTTATTACTGGTTGTTCCGGACTTTCCGGCTTCACTCATCCCGTCAAAATGGGCTCTCGTTGAAGTGGAGGTCACACGAACGTCGGATGCAAAAGCACGGTTCGCTTCCATCGACTCTTTCATGGCATCCGTGAGAAGATACGCCGTACTTTCTTTCATCACCTGCGTTGCCTCATCTTCCGTCGTATCCAATCAAAAACCTTTCCATTCTGATCTACGATTTTAGAAAGAACTTGGCTTTCTGTAACTTCCCCTGATTTTGCAATCGCGCCGTATGCCTGTGTCAGTTCCAGATTGGAAACACCGCGTGTAAGTCACTCCAGCGCAAGCGCCGGATTTTTCATCTTCTTTACAAGGGACGTAATCCCGAGAGACTTGGCATATTGATATCCTTTCCGGCTTCACCGTCTCCATCAGACAACGAACCGCAACAATATTTAAAGAATAGACAATTCCGTCACGAATGCTCTGGAATCCGAGATACCCTCCGGAATACCAGTTCTTGAAAGGTCTTATTGCCAAGCGTGTATTCCGAATCATAATAAGTGGAAGCAAGGGTCGCTCCATATAAGTCAATGGCAGGTGCGAAAGAACTGACCACCTTAAGGTAGAACCCAGCTGTCTCAGTACATTGCTTCGCCCTGTTTAAAGTTTTACTCTGTTTCTTCTCTCCCCTGCCTCCGCTCAGGGCAAGAACTTCTCCGTTATGAGGATCCATTAATCACGAAAGAGACCTGCGGTTCCAGAATATAATCCACGCTTTCTCCCAGCACACGATCGCCCTCGCCGGTAACCTTCGTTTTAAACTCCTCTATACGGCTGTTCGCCTCGATCTTTTTGACGCATAAAGACCGTTAAAGGAGATTCCTTTTCCTTCCTTAAGTACTTTTTCAATATCCTTTTCACTAAAATTCACAACACTGCCGTCCTGATGCTGCACAGTGTAGCGCCAGCTAATGGAATACTTTGCCGTATCATAGTTTTCCGGATTGTTGACTCCTGGTCCACTAGCAGCCTGCAAATCAGGATCCTGATTAGCATAGATACTAAACGCCCTGAATACAAAAGCTTTTGTAGCTTTCGTCTTTTTATAATGCGGCCTCTCCCATAAGGGCGTCTACCACCTGCTCAGTCAATTCATCCGTATAATAGGAATAGGGTTTCTCCTCTCCTTGGGATGCTGAATTCACATTTTGAATTCTGTCATAGACCGGATCGGCAAGTGCTTCCTCATAGCGGGTCTCGTCAATGTAACCTTGCGAAAGCATATTGTGCAAGACCTGTTTTCTTCTCAGCGCATTGTTTTCCGGATGTGTAATCGGATTGAGCTTCGAAGGATTCTTCGTAATTGCGGCAATCACTGTGCATTCCGACAGCGTTAAATCTTTCACTTCTTTTGATTGAAATAACGACGGGCTGCAACCTTTACCCCCAGTGTATTGGCTCCCAGATTGATGGTATTTAAATATTTCGGTAAGAATGCTCTTCTTAATCTCTTTCTTGTCCAATCGGTTGATCTTCCAGTTCCAGAGCCAGATACTGCTCTCTAGAAATTTACGAACATATTTTTTCAAACTTTCCTTCACTGCAGTCCGCCTCCAAAGACATTGTTCTTCAGAAGCTGCTGCGTAATCGTGGAACCTCCACGTGAGCTGTCATCGGAAACGACCCCCTTTACCGCGCGCAAAATGGAACGGAAGTCAATTCAGTTATGACTCCAAAAGCGTTCATCCTCTATCGCGACAAAGGCATTAATCATGTCTTTCGGCTCTTCATAGCTGACTCTTTCTCTGTTGGACCCCTCCGTAACCAGAGTAGACATCAGATTCCCCTTTTTATCGTAAATTTTTGTCGCGCTAAGAGGTCGGTCCGACATGAATCTTATGAATATCCGGTGCAGAGTCCAATATCCCTGAAAAATGCCGAGCAAAAGAAAGCGACAGCGAAGCAACGAAACAGAACAGAACCACAGTCTTTACAATTCCTGTTAATCTGTGCCAAATTCGCGCTCGCTTACTTTGTAATTCATATAAACGATTCTCTATACTGCGTCGTGTAAACTTCATTCTTCGTCCCTAACAAAAGCCTCTCCGTAACACGCCTCATTCTATCCCATTTCTCCGCTTATGCCAAGTGCTCTTTCTATCCCGTCAAGACGTTTTGATGCCAAATACTCTCGGGTATCAAAAACTGCTGCTCACCCCATATACATCGGGCACTTCTCCTTCAGGGAAGACCAAAACAAGCTGATTGTTTTTCATTGATATAAAAACTCTGGTCCGCATGAACCTCTCTAAAGCCTTCACTGTCCTCTCCATCCTGCAGGAAGTACTTCTCCGAAAATTTCTGATTATGCTCTTGAATCTGTCTTCTAACTTCTTCGGTAAGAATCTTCTCATAATCGGGCGTATCGGGGAAAAGATCCTTTAACGTGAGCAGGTTTCCGCTATGTTTATCCACAGTATAATAATGATTCAGAGTCGAGGAGTCTCCTTCCTGAGACAAGGCGAAAGCACAAGCACATAATAATCCTCCGAATCCAGAAGTACTTTATAAGAAACATCCAAATTCTTATATTCCGTCTTAGCCAATTCTTCTTTGAAATCCTGAACAAGCTCCTCCGTCTTCTTTTCGATGTCGGTATTGATTTTCTCTGCGAGAGTGAGGCATTCTGTTCCGGAACGGCACCGTCCTCTTTGTCCTGTAGCGCTTCTCCTGCGGAAAGATATAGCGTACTGACTTCACACTGTGCTTTCCATCTTGGAAAGAGTACTTCCCTAAGTGTAATTAACTGAAAATACCTTCCAAGTCCGAGGAATCGCTTGCAGCGCGTAGGCCGTGTGTTCAGAAACATTGGGAAGAATAAGGGAAAAGAAGAAGGCAGGCAGCCGCTGCACTCTTTATCATGCGACTCCATATTTTTCTTCCTCCCTCATGGGTACAAATTCTTTCAGCGTCTCTTCCTGCCGGGTCTTCATCCGCTTCCAGAATAAAAGGAATCTTCTATTTTCCCCATTGCTTCAATTAATTTCTCATCTCATAATAAAACCTTCATCTTGCAGCTTTTTCTTTAATTCATTTCTTGTTCGATGCAGACTGACTTTCACCTTACTTTCTGTAACCCCTGTATCGCTCTGCAATCTCTTTTATATCATCGTGATAAAAAAATATCTTCGTACAAAAAATACGCGTTTCCTTTTTCAGCGCACGAAGAAAAAGTATTGATAGACTGAACAAGATCTTCTTCGGCAATATGTTCTTCTACATTATTCGTGGACAGGAAACATTGTCCGTTAATTCCTCAATACTTTCCGTAAAAAGAATCGCAGGCTCTCTTCTTTGCCCTCAAGCATCTTAACGCGATTAATCGCTGCATTTCGTGTAATTTTTCGCACAATACGCTTTTTAAAAAGAAGGTCTCTCCGGAGGAATTGCATTCCAGGCGCTCAGCCAGGTATCATTTAAGACTTCTTCCACATCTTCTCTCTGCGAAAGAATCTGACTTGCAATCTTCCCGCAATACGCCTTGTACTGCTCCTCTAAACGGAGAATCCCTTCCTCATCTCTTTTTGAAAAATAAATCTATAATTTCACGGTCTTCCATACACACCCACAAACCTCACCTTTCTCCCTTTTCAAAAAGAGGATACGATAAAGGTTTGTCTTTCTTGTGAAAAACTTAGGCCTTCTTTACAGACAAAATCTCTCCTTCAAAGGATCCACTTCCGACAGCTTTCCTGTATACTCCACAACAACGTCGTCTCCGTCCTTTACATCGCTTAAACCTTCCGGCTTCTTGTCAAAGTTTAATGCATAGGACTTTCCTTCTTTTGTTGTGATGGTAAACATAAAATCTTTTATATCGGAAATGCTTCCCTTCAGCTCTTCCGTCTTCTTCTCATCCGTCTTTTCTCCTGCCTTCTGAGACTCCGTAGAAACCTCGGTCTTTCCTGTCTCGGACTTTGCCGCTCCTTTTCCTCCACAGCTCATAAGAGAAATCCCCATAAGCATCGCAGAGGACAGTACCAAAGCCTTCTTCCATACTGTATTCTTCTTTTCCATCATTGTAGTTCTTCATTGCTTTTTCCTCCATTATTGCAAAAATATATCTTCTAAAGGTGGAGGTATCTTCTTACTCAATCCTCTCCTCCACCCTAGATGACAAAAAGGAAGAAAAAGGTTACAGTTAATTTGAAAAATTCTTTTTGTTCACACGAACAAAGACATTGTCTTCCCGTTCCGGAACCGTTCTTTCTGAACTCATCCCTCTTCCCCTGACCAAAAGCTTCGCAGAGTTTGATATTGTTTAAGGTACGGTCCAAAAAGGGACAGGGTTTCTTCTACTGCATTTTTCTTATCGGAGAGACAATTCTCTATGGAGAAAAATCTGCCGCATCCTTCTCCAAAGGACTCAAGAGAGAGTCATCTCTTCTGGTTCCCGATTTTGAATATCGATAGCAGGGGGAAGATTCTTCTTTCCTGTAACTCCCAGTTCAAAACCAACTCCATATTGCCCGTTCCTTAAATTCTTCATAGATGACATCATCCATTCGGGAACCGGTGTCCACCAGTGCCGTTGCAAGTATCGTCAAACTTCCGCCTTCTCGAATATTTCTTGCCGCACCGAAGAAACGTTTCGGCATATGCAGTGCGGCAGAATCCATTCCGCCGGATAAAATCTTTTCCGGAAGAGGAACAATCAGGTTGTATGCCCTTGCCAGTCTAGTAATACTGTCCAGAAGAATACAGACATCCTGTCCCTGCTCTACGAGCCGTTTAGCGCGTTCAATGGTCATCTCCGCCACCCTTTTATGATGTTCGGGAAGCTCGTCAAAAAGTAGAGTAAATGACTTGTACCTTCTCTCCGACCACTTCTTCCATCATATCCGTGACTTCTTCCGGTCTTTTCATCAATAAGAAGAATCATCAGAGTCATGTCCGGTTCATTCTGTAAAATAGATTGTGCAATTTGTTTTCAGAAGCGTGGTTTTCCGGCTTTTGGCGGAGAAACGATCATTCCTCGCTGTCCTTTTCCAATAGAGCAAGAAGATCCAGTACACGGAGAAGTGGAAACGCGCTTCCCCTCTCTTTCCATCGAATTCGTTCATCCGGGAAAATCGGCGTAAGCTTGTCGAAATCCGGTCTGCCGAAAGAGCGCGGAAAGGGAGATTGTTCACTTTCAATAAAAAGAAGCGCACTGTACCTCTCCTGCGGGTTTCTCGATTTGGCATAGCCGTAGAGCATATCCCCGTCTTTTAGAAATGAAAACGGCGAACTCATCAAGTTGTTCACATAAACATCCTGCTCTCCCGGAAGAAAAATTCTCCGAACGAATAAATCCGTATCACGTCGCCATAATCTCTAAAAATGCCTTGTACCGCTCTTGCATCCGCATCGCAGAGCCTTCTTTTCTAACCGGTTCTTCGCTCTTTCCCTTCTTCCGCACTTCCCGTTTCCCGGGGTTTTCTACGTCCTTGTCCAGCCCTTTTGCTCGCAATCTTTGTCTCCTCTAAAGGCAGTTCCTCAACAGTGGATTTTTCTTCCTTTTTCTTTTTGTACACTTTGAGAAGCCTTCTTCGTTCCGCTTCCCACTATTTTTCCCTGTTTTGGACGCAGTCTTTCTAACTCTCTTCTCTTCCGGATTCTTCTCCGCATTCTTTCTTTCCAGCCTTCTCTGCCGTCTCTTTTTTCTTCTTCCATAGAGACCGCTTTCTCTACCAGTTCTGCCACTTTTCGGTCTTCCTCTTTTTCTTTTTCACAGGAAGCTTTGGTCTCTTCTTTATTTTTCCTCTTGTACTTCCTTTTTCCTTCGAGTTTCTCTTTTTCTTCTGCCATACAAACTCCTTTTATTTTCCTTTTCTTTGCCAAAAACTTGTCTTCAGCCAGATAGAAAGTCATGGGCAGGAATCTGCACATTTCTGGCCTTCCTCTTCTCCCCTGAGCATATCCTTGTAATCTTCCACTTCATTCACATACGCAATCTCGTCAAACATGGAGAAGTTATAAAAAGCAAAGAATCTTTTCTCCCTCATGATACCTTCAAAAGCCAGAATATGATTATTCTTGGCATCAGTATCCAGGTATCCGCAAGGCTGGAAAAGGCTCTGTTCTTCCTTCGTAGCTGTTCGAGACGAAGGATGCCGGGACATACTCTCTCCTCTATACTGCCCTTTTTCTTCTTGCTTTTTCTCCTTATCCCAAGGAACTTTCCCCTATGCAAATAGCGGGGAATCCACCTGCTTCAGCGGATCATCATGATAGAGAGTAATCATTCTCCATGGCAATCTCGTCCCCAGAATACAGGACGAGGATTCCGGACTGACTGAGCAAAAAGGCATGCAACATGATAGTCCAGGCGGATGGCACGCGCTATCTTTCGGGTCCTCTTCTTTTCTTCCCTCTTCGATTCCCGAAAAAGATGCTGTCGTACCGCAGAGTCTGGCACATCTCCATGCAGGGGATCATCGTTGTAAAGTTCCCCCTCGACTCTGAAAAATCCGAGAATCCGCGATAATCAGGCATTGAGGAAAGCCTTGTGCGGTGCTTCTTCCATGCCGAAATTCCGAAAATCGTGGTCCAGTCCCCAGCCAATGTCATCATGACAACGAAGATAATTGAGAAAAATCTTATCTTTCGGAAGGGCAAAGACCTGTCGAGCTGATGTTGCAGGAGTCTGGTATCCTGCGTTTGCAAGCGTATGCCAGGTGCCTGCCATGGTCGTCACATTATAAAGCAGCTGGCATTCGGGTTTTCTCTTCCGTACCAAAATAAGGCATCACCTTCTTCGGTTCCATCACGACTTCTCCGAGCAGTAGCACTCCGGGAGCCACCACCTCCATTGCCATACGAAAGAGTCGGACAATGGTATGTACTTCAGGAAGATTTCTACAACTGGTCTCTAGTTTCTTCCAGATATACGGTACGGCATCCAGACGGAAAAATATCCGTTTCCTTATTACAAAGATAAAGTACATTTTCCAGCATCGCATTGAATACTTTCGGATTCGTATAATTGAGATCCCACTGATGAGGGATAGAACGTGGTCATGACCACCTTGTGCATACTCTCATCATAAGTGAAATTTCGGGTGCCGATTCCGGAAAGACTTGCGGCACTGTTTTTTTCGAAATTCATTCGGAATGTTCCAATCATCAAAGATAAAATAGTAATCACTGAAATTCTTTTTCTCCTGTACTGGCCCGTTTTGCCCTACTCATGTTCCTCTGAGGTATGATTCATCACAAAATCCAGACCGACAATCATCCCTTCCGTATGGCAGGCCTTCGTAGAGAGCGCAGATCCTTCATCGTACCGAGTTCCGCCTGCACCTTCCTGTAATCCGATACAGCATAACCGCCATCCGACTTCTCTTTTCGGGCTTTTCCAGAATAGGCATGAGCTGCAAATAATTGAATCCGCTTTCCTTTAAATAGCCGAGATGTTTCTCCACTCCTTTTTATTGTATCAGCAAAATTGTTCACATAAAGAAGGGTTTCCAATACGATCATTTTTGCTTATACCATTTCGGGTCCGCCATTCTTTCTTCATCAGAAGGAGTAAATCTTCTTCACGGGAAAGAGCATATTTTTCTAACAAATCCAGAAAAAGCCTGAAAATCCTCCTCCGCACAACGATAGAGTTCATGGTACAGCCACTTCATTTCGTCATAATGATGCTTGAGCCTGTTTTGATACGCTTCCTTGGCCTTCTCCCGCGTTCTCTTTCTGACAATCCACCGCCTCTTTCATCCCGCCTCCTCCTCATAAAAAGATTTACTGAATACAGTTTACATATAGAAAATGAACACCTCTTTTTAAGATAATGTATTATTTAAGAGAATAAATCTGTTCTATTCTCATTCCGAGAGAATTGATTCACTTCATTATAACCGAATAAAAATGCACAACAAGCTATCTTTTCTTATCCCGTCTTTTCATAAATATTGCAATTTTCGCTCAGCTTATATAAACTAAGAAGCATACGTTAAATATTCTACAAAGAAGCAAAAATAAGAAATCGCATCAGGAAAATCCAAGTTTTCCGGAATGTTTTAGTGCGCTTCGTATTAAAGAAGAGGGAAAATTATGTTGTACGGTGCTTTAGAAGCTGGTGGAACAAAAAAATGATTTTGCAGCATTTGCAAGGAAAATGGAGAGATTGTGGAGCAAACTTCCATTCCTACAAGACTCCCGACGAAACGATGCCTAAAATTATCGACTTTTTCCGTGATAAAGGCATTGTTGCTCTCAGCATTGACTGCTTTGGTCAATCGACCTACCCCTCCTCGAAACATACGGATTTACATCACAAGTACCCCCGAAGATTGCATGGCAGAACTACCCCATCGTTCCCGTCATCCAGAAAGCGCTTTCGATTCCCATCGGTTTCGATACCGACGTAAACAGTTTCTCTACTCGGAGAAGTTTCTTACGGCTCGAGTCGCGGTATCGAGAATGCCGTCTATATCACCATTGGTACTGGTATCGGTGGAGAGTGTACTAAGTAACGGGAAGCTGCTCACGGGAATGCTCCACCCCGAGCTTGGACACATGGCTCTGGTGCCTCATGAGAAAGACCATTTCGGAGGGAACTGTCCTTTCCATAAAAACTGCTTCGAAGGAATGGCTTCCGGTCCGGCAATGGAGGCACGTTACGGTAAGAAAGCCGATGCACTCAGTGATGTTCCTCTGGTATGGGAGATGGAAGCCTATTATATCGGGCAGGCACTCTCCAATATCATCTTGACTCTGAGTCCGGAAAGAATCATCCTCGGAGGCGGTGTGATGCATCAGGCACAGCTCTTCCCTCTCATTCGTCTAGAGGTAAAGAAACAGCTGAATCACTATTTAAAAACAAAAAATTGGACGATTTAGACCACTACATCATTCCAGCAAGCCTCAATGACAATCAGGGGTTTTGGAGTTGTCTGCAGCTGGCAATCAATGCCAAAAAGGATTATAAAGGACTTTTCGTACATAAACTGTAGTACGGGAAACGGTAATATAAAAGGGTAGAAAATGGACTGGAAGAAAAAACTGGAATTAACTTACGGAAACGGAATAAAATGGTTACTAATCGGATTTCTCACAGGCGGCATCGTCGGTAGCGTTGCCGCTTATTTTGCGAAATGTATCGAGATTGTTACCGCTATACGGGAAGCACATCCGATTCTGATTGCTTTCCTGCCGCTTTCCGGTATCCTGATTGTGCTCTCCTACCGTTTCTTCTCCGTAAAAAATCCGAAAGGAACGAATCTCGTTTTGGAATCCATTCAAAACGGAATACGCTTCCCTATTACATGGCACCGATCATCATCTTTGCCAGTATCATTTCCCATCTCTTCGGCGCTTCCGTCGGAAGAGAAGAGCCGCTTTGCAGTTAGGTTCTTCCATAGAGCAAGCCTCGAAAGCTCCTCCACTAAAAAGAAAAAGACAGACGACGCATTATGCTCTGCGGAATGAGTGCCGCTTTCTCCGGTCTCTTCGGAACTCCCCTTGCCGCTGCAGTTCTTGCCATGGAAATCTGCACGGTGGGGACAATGTATTATACGGCACTCCTTCCCTGTACCATCTCTGCGCTGGTAGCCAACTACTTTGCTGAACACATTGTTCATGTTGCTGAACCCGAACTGCACATCCGGATGATTCCCGAGATGCACTGGAAGAGCGCTTTATCCACAATTTTTCTTGCTGTCATCGGTTCCCTCGTCAGTATCCTCTTTATTCTCCTCATCCATAAAACGAAAGCCCTTTTTCACAAAATATTTTTGAAAAACAGTTTCGTTCGTATCCTCGTGAGCAGCGCCATCGTCAGCCTCTTCACTTTTTTCTTCTTCAGAACACCAATTATAACGGTACCGGAATGGGCATCATTGTGAAAACAATCAATCATCCCGGCTATCGCATCTTTTTCTTTGCTTTCTTTTTAAAGATTCTCTTTACCGCAGTGTCTCTCTCCGGCGGTTATCAGAGCAGGAAATCGTCCCTTCCCCTCTATATCGGCGCAACACTGGGAAATGCACTGCAAATCTTTCTTCCTCTGGACCCTCGGCTTATCAGCCGCACTCAGTATAGCTTCCGTTTTTGCAGTGTGACAAACTGCCCCCTGGCTACCCTTTTTGATCTGTTTTGAGCTCTTCGGCTTCAAGCCTCTTCGTATTTTATCCTGGCCATCGCAGTAAGTTATCTTTGCTCCGGAAATTACGGCTTATACCATACACAACGTATTCTCTTTTCCAAGATAGAGGAAAAAGAAATCAACACACTGGCAGAATAGTCCCGAAGATACGGACAAAAGAGCTAAAGAGACTGTTATCACTTGTGTATCACTAACAAAACGCTGTACAAAGCTCTCATCTTCTGCCAAAACACGCAGATTGCCGACTTTCTCTTCTTCTCCCGGTCGCATAATTTTTCAATTCCAGAATACTGCCTTCCGGAAGCCCTTTTTCCAAATTCTATCGATAAAATCTTGCCACTTTGGGATGATTCCTTTTAAAGTTATCCCAGTCCTTTGCAAACTGCATCATTTCCATTGGGTTCACTAGCTCACCTTCTCTTCCTTTATTGTAAAAACAGTCCAATCTTTCTGTAGGGATATCAGAATGAAAAAGAATTTATGCAAGAAATTTTATGCTATACTGTGGCTTTAAAGCATTGCACAGAAAAAAAGACAGAGACATAAAAAGACAGCACATAAAAAGGATTGCACATAAAAAGCTTGCGTTATAGAAGGACAACGTCACAGATGGATAAATTAAAAAGAAATCAGCCCTGTTGCGTGGCTGCAAAAGGAACATCAGAATTATATCACGCTCGACATCCGGGATGAAGCGGAATATGAGCTGGGACATATTGAAAATGCAAAAATGGATGGCAATTTCCGATTTGATTGCAGGAACAAATTCCATTAGCAAAGGAAAAACCATATCTGCTTTACTGCAAGTATGGCACCATTTCCCGGGAACTTGGCAAACGACTGCACGAAAAAGGCTACACCGTGGCAAACCTCTATGGCGGGTACGGTGCTTATGTACTGGAAAAATTAAGCTGTCTTCAAAATTGAACGCAGAAAAAGAAATCGAAGGCAGTCTCGAAAAATTCAAAAATCTATCTTTACCCCGTTGCCAAAGGCTATCAATGATTTCCAACTCGTTTCGGAGGGATAAAATCTGCGTCTGCATATCCGGCGGAAAGGATTCTATGATTATGGCAAAGCTCTTTCAAGAACTGAAGCGCCATAATAAGTTTTCCTTTTTCTGTACAGTTTCTCTGTATGGATCCGGTTACAATGCATACAACCGGAAAATCATTGAAGAGAATGCCACGCTTCTTGATATCCCTTTAACTTTTTCAGACGGATATTTTTGAATCGGTCTTCGGCATCCCCTCTTCCCCTGCTATGTCTCGCCAGAATGCGAAGGATCCCTTTACTCTAAAGCCAAAAGAGCTGGGCTGTAACAAAATCGCTTTTGGGGCACCACTTCGATGATGTCATCGAAACCGTTCTCATGGGGATGTTGTACAGCGGTCAGTTTCAGGCCATGATGCCCAAACTCCATTCTACGAACTTCCCGGGAATGGAATTAATCCGCCCTCTCTGTACGTGCGGGAAGACGATATCAAGCACTGGAGAGATTATAATGAACTGAACTTCATTCAGTGTGCCTGCCGTTTTACGGAGACCTGTTCCACCTGTCATACCGACGGAACAACGAGTTCTAAACGTCTGGAAACCAAGAAGTTAATCCAAGAGTTAAAGAAAAATAATCCCTACATTGAGAAAAATATCTTCCGTTCCAACGAGAACGTTTCCAAACAGACCATTCTCGGTTTAAAAGATAAAGGGGTGAAGCACTCTTTCCTGGAATGGTATGACGGCGAGAACCGTTAACCCACGTGCAGACAGGAACCGCCGATGAATTCCCGTAAAATAGAATTTTTGGGGAATCGATTCCGAGCTCAAAGGCAAGTACATAATCCAAAAATTTCAGGAGACGCTTGGCTTCCTGATAGCACGGACTGTCCTCTGCAATCTGGAAAACAGCGGTTCCGCAAAGATTTTCAGAACCGGCAGTTCATAAATCAAAGCCGAGATTCACCATTACATCCGCCTTCTCCTGATAAGGGAAGAATATTCCGGTCTTCTCCTCTGCGTACACTCTTCCACATGGAGATGGTATTTTCCGCAGAATAACCGACGTGTCCGATTATCTCGCACCATCCTTCAAGCAGTCGCACATCTGTTGTCAGGAATCGGTTGTGCTCATCGATATTTAAAGGTGTCAGAGCAGAGATATAAATCCGATACTTGCTGTCTTCCGGTAGAGATGCGGACATTCGGTCATTTAAACAATGAATTCCTTCAATGACCAGAATATCTTCCTCTCGAGCTCCAGAAAATCTCCCTTGTATTCCTCTTTCCCGTGAAAAAGTTGTAGCGGGAAGTTCCACTCGCTTTTCCTGACAGAAGATTCTGCATATCCTCATTAAACTGAGGAAGATCAACATTCTCAATGGACTCAAAATCGACATTTCCCTCCGCATCTCTGGGGAGCAAAGTCCCTTCCCCGAAAATAATTGTCTACGGAGATGGCATGTGGCTGCTTTCCCAGTGCAGCGAGCTGAATACTCAAACGTTTTTGAAAAAGCTTGTTTTTCCGGAAGAAGACGGTCCTGCGATTAAGACCATCCGTTTGTTTTTCTTCACAATTTCCATTGCCATATTCCCGATTTGCTTCTCAAAATACGCTTCCTGCATCAAAATCAAAAATTAGGGTCTCCCGATACGATTTTTGATTTAATGCGCCAATATTTTTAATTCCACCCTGCCGCCCACTCTGCAGAGGTTTTCTGTACACGGTACAGTTTGTCCATCGGCTTAAACTCCGGAAGCACGCCGGGATTCTCTTCTCTCGGAAGAAGCAAAAATAAATCCGTCTCCATAGGGAAAAAGGTCAAACAGGGTTACATAAGAAGTATTTAAAAGCATTGCCCCGTAAAAATAGTCTTGAAAGTTCCCCAAAGAGTAGATATTTACCCGACTCGTCATACGAAAGCGGAACAGTTCTTCCTTCGATGGCATGCCGAGATGCCGGAATAACTCCGTGCTTCTCCGGTGGAGACATTTCGCTTCATAATCGGCATGGCTTCTTTCGCATATCCTTCCATTGTCGCTTTCACTTTCAGTAAATCTGCTGTGAGACGACATCCCGGAAAGGTGCCCGTAGAACCCGCCTCCCAGGTATAATCTATGGTCACATTGAAGTCTTTTATGTCTTTACAATGATGGTAAAAGGCTTTTAAAAAGCATAAAAATAGCGGAACGCTGATAACTCTGCATTCCTATGCTGTCCCGAATCGTAATCCACTCAATCGTAATATCTTCTTCAGGAAGCTTCTTATGCAGTTCATAAATCCGGCTCCCTACTTTCGCTAAAAAGCAGAGGATATTCCTCTTCACTCTGAAAATAGGGTACAATATCCTGGAATCGAATCCCCTTCTCTACTTCAATCGTTTTTCCTTTTGCTGTTACGAACATCTTTCCCTCCTATGTATATTACACAATCTGTCCCGGAAAAATGGACAGAATTCTCCACCAACTCTATCTCCTGAAATTGTCGGCTGAGTACCTCCCTCATATAAGACACGAAGAAATGCTCCAGTCCGATAGTGCCTGCATTAATCAGGCTCAATCCTCTTTCCATACTGTCTATCGCATCGTGATGTCCGAAATCTCCGCTGATATAGGCATCCACGTCTTTTCGGGATGGAAGAAGAAAACTTCTTCCGGAACCCGGACAGACCGCCACTTTCCGGATTCTTTTTCCACTGTCAAAAATTCCACGTACGGTAAGCCGCACTTCCTTGACATAAGACGAGAGCGCTTGACAAGTCACCTCCTCTTCTAGGGTCGTGTAAAAAGCCGATTCCCTCGATACGATCAGAAGACTGGACTGCACTTTTCTCCATAACGCCTTCCTTTTTCCACCCCAGCGTTCTCTCAAGAAGGTCCGCCATTCCCATGTTCACAGCATCGAGATTCGTATGCATCGAAAAAAACGAAATCCCGTGCTCCGTAAGAAAGAATTTTTTCTGCCCGAGGCTTCCTCTTCCGTTATCGCTTTTATCCCTTTAAAAAGAAAGGGATGATGGCTCAGGATGAAATCGCAATCAGAACCTATTGCCGACTCCACTGCCCTACAGTCCACATCCAGTGTAATAAAAACCCGTTTAACCTCTCCTTCTCGCTTCCCCAGTAAAAACCCTACGTTATCCCAATCCATCGCAAGATTTTTCGGGGGCAAAAACTCTCTAAGAATTGAATCAACTGTTCTTTTTCATATTTTTCTCCTCAATTTTTGAATTTAAGATCGCGCTTTCCATTCATATATTCTCGTTCTAAGTTCCTGCCGTTCTGTACCTTTTTGTTCTAAGTTCCTACCGTTCTGTACCTTCTCGCTCTATGCCTTGCCCTGTTTATCCGCTTTATGTGGGTTAGCTGTTTCTTCTATAATAAAATTTTAGCGTTCGTAATACGACAAAAGCCTCCTGAATCAGAAAACTTTCTTTTCCACTGCTTGACTCTTTTTCCCGGTACAATGACTCAAACTGCCGCTTTTCCTTCTCCAGCATCCGTTTCAAGACCGGATCCCTTTTCTGTAAAGGGAATCCAACCATACTCCCATTCCACCTCACGATGCTCTCCTGCTCCTTTCCTTTTTCCGCTCAGCATTAAACGATAGAATTTTCCAGCTCTTCTACATACCTTTCTTCTATCAAGCTTCTAAAACAGGAAAGTTCTTCTCGAACACGTCTAAAAATCAGACTGCGGAGAAAAGTACAATATAGGAAAATTCTTGCAATCTTCCCCAGGATGCGGAGCATCAGCGGTCCTCCCATACCGGAAAGAAGGGCGCTTCACAATCCTGCCCGCTAAAACGCCGAAAAGACCGTCTCCGAGGTGGCAGCTAATCTTCTCTTCCAGACCTTCCTTCAGGATATTCCGTCTTGCACTTTCCAGCGCCTTCTCTCCTATATCGCGAGCATAAACATGCTCCCGCTTTTCCGGAACGAATCAGTAAAATAGAGAATACGCATGGTCACAGCCGATGTCAGCAACTGTATTCACCTTTGGAAACAATTTCACGATTTCTTCAATTCGTTTATGCAAAAACTCCTCCTTTTTAAACGGAAAGTGAAAATTTCTCCCAGTAGTCTCTCTCTTTTAAAAACCGGACAGCGCTTCCGCATCAACCGTTTGTTCAATTTCTTCTTCGATGCGTTGCAGTTTCATTCTCCTTATATAATCTGCAAGTAATTTTTCTTTCTTCGTCCCGCTCCAAATCCATGTGATAATAATCTCCATGATACAGCTTCACAAGCTTACGATATTTCTCTTCCTCTTCCTGATAGCTATCCAGGATTTCCTGCATGGGTATCCCTTGTAGAAGTTTCTCATATACTTCCTGCAAGAGAGGCGCTTTAAAATCGGATACGGAAATAAATGCTTTGGCCTTTTTTCGACCGATTCACTCCTTTGCATGAGAACGGATAGAAATTCCTCTTCAAAGAAAGAAATTCCATTTTTCTTCCCGTTTGTTCTCCACTCCGCCGGAGCTCTTTCTTAAACCGAACTGAAGATGCCCTTTCTCTTCCTCCTTGTCGAGAAGGTATTGCAGACTCTCCACTCTTAACATCTGCTCCCTTGCTACCGCCTTCATATAATTTTCCCGTTCCACAAGATCGGTAAAGCTTTGCTTTAAAAGTGCAGCAATACTTTCCATGTGTTCTGCATTTCCTGCCGGATCCTGTAGGTTGAACTCGGCTTTCCTTTCTTCTACTTCCCATAAAAAGGCATTTTGGGCTCCATCGATACGCTTCTGAAAAGCCTCCTTCCTTCCGCTTTCAAAAATTCGTCCGGATCTTTGAAAGGGCTTAAAGAAATGACTCTTCCTTCCAGCTTCTTTTCCGCAAGATGGGAATGGCCCTTTACAAAGCCTTTTTCCGGCGCCGTCACTATCAAAGCAAAAGGTAGATTAGTGCATTAAATCGCTTCCAGAAGCTCCGCTCTGCTGTTCGGTAAAAGCAGTCCCCAAAGAGGCAACCGCTTCGATAAATCCCCACTGATGAAGGAAATGACATCCATATAGCCCTCACAAAAGAATAAAATATCCGGCTCTGGACTTTCGTGCGAAATTTAAGGCAAAAGATTTCTGGACTTATCAAAAAGCTTGGTTTCCGGTGAGTTCCAAGTACTTAGGGCTCTCCATCGCCCAGTACTCTCCCTCCGGAATCCAATCACGCGACTATGCAAATCCATGATGGGAAAGATTAAACGATTAAAAATTTATCATACACTGCATTTTTCACGGAAAGTAAAAAGACCCGACTCTGTAGAATCTGGTCGGAAAAAGACAGCGCCACAATACTGATATAGACTGTCTCTCTCCTTTCCGGCATACCCCAAACCGAAATGGGTGATACTTTCTCCGCTGAGTTCTCTTTTTCTGACAATACGCGAGTCCCGGCTTGCCTTTCTCACTCCTTAGCTGCTTTACATAAAATAAAGCGGCTTGCTTATGTTCCAATATCTTATACCGAAGATCTTCTTCTCCCCGAGTTCCGCTTTTTCTTCTTTCGGAAGAGACACTCCTCCTCTTTCCGCAAGTTCTTCCAAAGCTTCCACAAAGCTTAAGTTCTCATACTCCATGAGAAAGCGAATGCTGTCTCCCGCCTTTCCACAGCCGAAACAATAAAAAATCTGCTTCGACGGAGAAACCGAGAAGGACGGGGTCTTTTCCCCATGAAAAGGACAAAGGCCGAAATAGCTTGCGCCCTTTTTTTTCAGATGAACATACTGTCCTATCAAATCCACGATATCTGTTTTTCGGCGAACTTCCTCTACAATGTCCTCTCCGTAGTACATGAAAGCTCCTTCTCAACACAACGAAACTACACAGCCCCTTTTTACATGGTATATTTTTCTCTTCCCGGCATCCTCTTCCCGGACAATCAGTCTTTCGCCCACATGCCTTCGGCACAAAATACTCCATGAATTTATGATTACAATATTCATCCGTCATGCCGGAGATATAATCACAAACTACACGCTCCAGATGTTCTTCCCGGGATACCGTCCTGTCTTCCAAACTTTCCTCATAAAGAAAACGATACTCTTCCGTAAGTTCATCGGGATGCTCCATATAGAAGGTAAAGAGCAGCCGAATCATCCCTCCACCTTCCATTCCTCTTCCTTCGCTTTACTCTTCCGATATACATGGGTAAACATCCACTTACGAAAAATCTTGCATCGTCTCCTCTACAAGAGGATCCATAGAAAAGCCTCGGCTTTCCTATGGAAGATCACGGAGCGAATCAGGGTATTCATCCTCTCCTTAACCGTCCTTCCCAGAATACGCCGGAATTCTTCCGGAAGATCTTCTCAGAAAGGAATGCCTCCCCGTATGGCATCATCTACATCATGATTCAGATAGGCTATCTTATCGGAAAGGCGAACTGCCTGTCCCTCCAATGTACTGGGATTGCCTGCGCTTCTGTGATTCTTGATCCCATCCCTGACTTCCTTCGAGAGATTCAGTCCGCGCCCCGTTCTTCTCTAACACTTCCACCACACGAATGCTCTGCTCCACATGAGAAAAAGCCGAAAGAGCAGATCTTCTGCAAAAGCTCTTTCTCCCGCTATGGCCGTAGGGCGTATGTCCAAGGTCATGCCCGAGCGCAATAGCTCCGTCAAATCCTCATTTAACCGTAATGCCTTCGCAATACTTCTCGCAATCTGACTCACCTCAAGCGTATGCGTGAGTCTTGTGCGATAGTGATCTCCCTCGGCTGAATAAAAACCTGTGTTTTCTGTTTTAAACGCCGGAAAGCTTTCGAATGCAGTATGCGATCACGATCTCTCTGAAAAATGGTACGAATATCATCCTCTTCTTCGGGAAAATCTCTTCCCAATGAATTCATGCTTAAGCAGGCATAGGGAGAAAAGGATTTCCTTTTCCAATTCCTCCATCTCTTCACGTATTGTCATAATCCACCTTCAAAGAAAATCTTCTATAGAAATCAAATTTATAGCAATCCCTGAAAAAGCAGAAGCAAAATAAGCAGCGGCAGAACATACAAAAATACGGTTTGAAAAACTTTCGGCATCTTCAGGCCTTCTCCTTATTGCACTCCGCAATATACCGGTCAAAGCCGAAGCCCCACCTGCTCACACAAAAAGCAGATAAATAAGAGAACCGATTGGCAGAATCAGATTGCTCACAATAAAATCTCTGAATCCAGAACATCCCTTCCTCCAATCAGATGGATCTCTTTCCATAAATTATACCCTAAAATACAGGAATACTCATCAGAAAAAAATGAAAATACAATTCACTATCACGGCTTTCTTTCTATCCCAGTGCAGATTCTCCATACTGGTAGAAATTAAGTTCTCAAAGACGGCAATAACCGCTGAAAAACTGGCAAAGGTCATAAAGAGGAAGAAAAGGCTTCCCCAGACTCTCCCGAATTGCATGTGCATAAACACCTTCGGTAAGGTAAAAGAAGATGAGAGGCGGTCCTGCATCCGGTTCCACGCTAAAGCTGAAGCAGGCAGGAAAATGATTAATCCGGAAAGAACAGCCACAAAAGGTATCTAAAGCGCAAATCTGCCTTCACTGACCAGACTGTAGTCATCCAGACATATATGAACCGAAGATTTCCATGGCTGCAACGCCGAGAGATAAAGTAGACTGATTCATTGCAGCGGAAATGACATGAAAAAGACCGTTTTCTTTCACCTCTCCAGATTGGGAAGAAGATAAAACTTGGCACCTGCAGAACGCGCCCGGCAGAAGAAGGCTATGCACGGCAAGAATCACTATTAAGAGGAGTAAGGCGGACATCATCACCGTCGTTACTTTCTCAAGCCCCTTCTGTAAGCCAAGAGAGCAAATTAAAAACCGCCGATTACCGTAACGCCCATACAGAGCGTCATTTCTTCGGGTCTCGCCAACATGGTTGAAAAATACCGTCTACTTCTTCCGCCTGTATTCCCTGAAAAGTACCGAACAGAAATTTAAAAATAAAGAAAGCATCCACCCCGAAACGGTTGTATAGTACATCATTAATAGATAACAGCCCAGGATGCATACATAGCCGTGGAGATGCCATTTGCTTCCCTTCGGCTCCAGTGCTGCATAAGCTTGAACCACCGACTTCCTAGCCGCTCTTCCGACCGCAAGTTCCATCGTCAGAACCGGCAAGCCCATAATCAAGAGAAAGAGGAGATAAAAAGAACAAAAATGCCTCCCCGTTCTGTCCAACCAGATACGGAAACTTCCATACATTTCCGATTCCAATCGCTACAGCCCGCACTCACAAGAAGGAACCCGATTCTCGATTTAAAATTCTCTCTACCCATACTCTCCCCTCCTATAAAAAAACGGGAGATGCTTTTCACATCTCCTGTTCTCAAACGTCGATGCGACTGGATTCGAACCAGCGACCTCTGCGTCCCGAACGCAGCGCTCTACCAAGCTGAGCCACGCATCGATATAAAAGATTCGGTCATGAAACTTCTTTCTCTATCTCCTTCGAAAAGGAAGCTCTATTTCCTTCACACCGGCGAACTCCTGTATCAAAGAGCCGCTAGTGTAGAATTATAACGGATTCACTCTTTCCTGTCAACGCAATAAAGAAAAGAAAGTTATGCCTGTTCTGCCGGCTCTTCTGTCTTATTTTCGGTCAGGATAGCCTTCGCCAGTGCCGCCCTGTTCGACTGCACGATGCTTCTGGAATCCGTAGCGAGGACTTCAATTCATTCAGATGAACAGTCGCATTCTCTAAGGAGCGAGGGAAATAATGGTTTCCAGACTGGCAAGCATCTCGTCCGTGTAACGAATCGCATTGGAACGAATCTGATCCGCATCCTGCACCGCATTGTTCACGATGGAATCGGCTTGATTCTGCGCATCCTGTACAAGCGCATTTGCTTTGCTATAAGCCTGCTGCATGATTTCACTATCCGAAACCATCTCCTCCGTCTGAACCTTCGCGTCTCCTATCATGGACTCCGCCTGTGCTTTGGCATCGGCAAGAATCGCATCCTGTTGGGAGATAATCTTCTGATACTTCTAATCTCTTCCGGTACACGGAGCCGAAGCTCAACCAAGTTCTTCCATCTCCTCTTTATTCACTACAATCTTCGTATTAGACAAAGGTTGAAACTTACAACTGTCGATATACTCTTCAATCTCTCCAATCAACTGCTCAATTCTGCTCATAACTCCTCCGTCTGTTTTAATAACCGTATTTTTCCCTTCATCGCGTTCTCACCATGCGGGGTACAAACGCCGATATATCTCCGTTGTAGGAGGCAATCTCCTTGACGATACTGGAACTAAGATAAGAATATTTCAAATTGGTCGCCAGAAACAAAGTATCAATATCCTCTGCCATCACTTTGTTGGTTTGTGCAAGCTGCAATTCGTATTCAAAAGTCGGTAACCGCCCGAAGACCACGTACAATCACTAGTTGCGCCGACTTCCTTTTGCATAATCCACGGTAAGACCGCTAAAGAATGCACTTCTACGTTCTTGTACTCCTTCACATACTCGCTAATCATTCTAACACGCTCTTCCATGGAAAACAACGATGACTTGCTTTTGTTTATCAATACGGCAATAATCAATTTATCTACCATTTTTGCACTTCTGGAGATAATATCCAGATGCCCGAACGTGACCGGATCAAAAGACCCCGGATAAATCGCTTTCTTCATTTTCCCTCCTCTGCCCTTTTTCACTTTCCGTTCTTCCATCTCTTTTTCCAATTGGCGAAATTCTCTCGTTCACATAAAAAGACTAATTCGCATTGAAGCGGAGAAAGACATGTTTATTTGTTTTTATAATTTTTCTCTCGAAGAATCTTGAACCCTTCCTCTTCCATAGCGGAAAAATCCTCGTTCTAAAGAGGACTCACTACAAACAGAGTGTCGAAAGCGAAACAAAGGGTTTATCCCGAAGGCGTTTCAACGCAGCCACCGCCAATCCCTTCTTATAAGGCGGATCCATAAACACGATTCCGAAATGATAATCTCTTCCGGAAAGACTGTTAATTGCCGAGTTGAAATCGCCGGGAAGAACAAGGGCACTGTCCTTTAATTGACACTTCATGAGATTCTCCTCAATGCAGGAAAGCGCCTCTTTTGACAATCGCAAAAGACTGCTCTCTTCGCCCCTCTGGAAAGCGCCTCGATACTCAACGCACCGCTTCCTGCAAAGAGATCCAGGATATCCTTATCCGATAAATCAAATTACAGAATATTAAAAAGGGTTTCCTTGATTCGGTCTTGCGTCGGTCTTGTATCCAAACCCTCCGGTGTCTTTAAACTCATTCTTCTCTTTGTGCCCGCAATCACTCTCATAATGTATCCTTTAACCCCTTTAAAATGGCTTGATGCCGCTCCAAACCGGATCTTCCAAAAAGAATCTCTTCCGCCTTCTCTCTCGCTTTCTGAAAAAGGTCCTCATCCTGCAAGGGATCCGCCAAAAGAAAACGCAAATCTCCGGACTGCCGTTCTCCAAAGAAGAGATCCCCGGGTCCCCTCAGACGCAAATCCTCTTTGGCAATCAGAAAACCGTCATTGCTGTTTTTGGATGATGGTCAAGCGCGCTCTGGATTTTTCATCATCCTTCCGATCATACAGTAACCTGCAAAGCGGAACGCCCTACTCTTCCTCTTAACTGGTAGCAGCTCGGCAAGGCCGAAACGCTCCCGCATTTTTCAATCAGCATCACCGCTGGCGTTCGCTACATCCACGCCCACTTCCACAACCGTAGTAGATAAAAAGAATCTGTACTTTCCCTTTCTTAAAAGAATCCATTACAGCTTCCTTTTCATCGCTCTTCATCTTACCATGTAAAAGAGCGATTCGAATCTCTTTCGGGAAAAACTTCTTTAATACTTTTTCATAAGAAAGAACATTTTCCACTTCCAGACCGTCATTTTCCTCTATCATCGGACAAATCACATAGCCTGTCCGCCTTTTTCGATTTCCCCGAGCATGAAGCGAAAGACTTTCTCCTGCTCTTCCTTATGCACTAAGGCATTTTTATGGGAAGTCTGTCCGAGCGGCTTTTCCTGCAAAACGGAGAGCGGCATACTCCCGTAAAGGAGTTTGGCAAGGCTTCTGGGAATCGGCGTTGCGGAAAGAAACAAAGCATGCGGAAATTCTCCTTCTCTAAGAGGAGTCTTTCCTGATGCCGAAGCGATGTTGCTCATCAATCACAATACTTGCAGATTCCGGAACTGCACCGCCTCCTGGATGAGTGCCTGCGTCCCGAGAAAACAGCCAGAATCTCCTTTTTCAAACGCTCGTAAATGCTCTCTTTCTCTTTCAGGCTTACACTGCCAAGAAGCAGTGCCATCGACTTGTCGCAATCCGTTTTCCTATCTTGTTCTTCTCTTTCTTCCGCCTTCTCTCCTTCTTCTATTTTTCCGAAAAAGGGCAAGTGCATTCTCATAGTGCTGTTTTGCGAGAATTTCCGTTGGCGCCATAAATGCGGTCATGCTTTCCTTCCTTCATCGTAAAGATAAAGAGATAAAAGCAATTAAAAGTTTTCCCCGAGCCGACATCCCCTTCAATAAAAACGGTATACCCTCTTCTTCTCAAGAGAAGGTCCTTCCGTATCTCCCCACGACCCGACTCCAGTGACACGGTCGGAGAAAGGCAGGTGAAAGAGAAAGGCATCCTCCTCGCTACAATCATACGAGATGCTCTGTTTTTCCGTCCGATACTCTGTTCTTCCTTTTTAAATATAAGGAGTAATAAAACAACTCCTCAAATGCCAGCCTTTTTCCCTTCTTCCCGCTCCGAAAAAGTCCTTTGGAAAAATGAAGAGCATGAAGACTGTCTTTCTTTTGCAGCAAAGAAAGTTCTCGTAATTCTTCTTGAGAAAAGAGTTCCTCACAAGCAAAGTCCTCTTGAAAAACAGAAGCGATGGCTTTCCTACGAATGTAATTCTTCACCCCTTTTGCAGAGGAATACACCGCTTCAAGTACTTTTCGCTTCTCCCCATATTCTTTCAGCGGAAAGTATTTTCGCCTGTAAAGATAGCCTTTTCCTTTTAAAAACGCACCTGCCCGTAAAGACAAAATGCATCCCTTTTTGAGCAGCTTGGCAATGTGAGGAGCATGAAACCTACTGTAAGTCAAGCCTCCTCTTTATCCTGAATGCGTGCCGTAGAACTTCCGCACTTGTCCTCTTCTTCGAGAAAGTCTTCCCTGTAAGACAGCGGAAAACGCCATCCATTCCTTCTCTTTCGCTTCTTTTTATAGAGGAAATTTCCGGATAGGACAGATAGCTAAGCGGAAAGGACAGGAGAGATCCTCCTGGTGAATATCCTTCTTTTATGAGAAAGAGAGTGGCGGTTTTCTCCCCACTCCTAATGCTTTCTATCGGATCACAGAGCATATTCTATATCACTCCAAAGATACAATATAGTAATACACAGCCTGTCCGCCATTCTGTAATTCAATCTCTAAAATCTGAAAACTCTTCCCGAAAGAACGGACACCAGATTCTCCGCATCCTCTGCCTTCACATCGGCTCCATAATACAGGCTAAGCATCTCCCCTTCTCCCATCTTCGGAATGGCTTCCCGCATCGCGGAAAAGGATGATCCTTTGCGGAAGAAAGTAAGCCATGATCTCCAAGAAAAGAATGTCTCCCGAATGAATTTCTCTTCCGTCTATCGTTGTATCACGAACAGCATAGGTGACTTCTCCGGAAGAAACCCCGGCAAAACTTTCCTGCATGACCTCCTTGCTTTTCCTCAAAATCCCCTCAGGTTGGAAAGCAAGCAATGCCGAAAACTACCCTGCGGAATCGTCTTAGTCGGAAGAACAAAGAGGGACTGTTCCGTCAGGATACTGCCTACCTGCTCTGCCGCAAGAATGATATTCTTATTGTTCGGCAAAATAAAGATATGATCCGCATCCATCTTTTCGGCAGCTTTCACCAAATCCTCCGTGGAAGGATTCATACTCTGTCCACCGAAACCACTTCATCAACCCCGAGATCCCGAAAATATTTTCCAAGCCTTCACCGGAACAAACCGCTATAAAGCCGAAAGTTTTTATGTTCTTTCTTCTCCGCCTGTTCTTCTTCCAGCTTCTCCATAGCGGCAATCCTGGATGCATCCTGTATCAGAACCTCATGATGTTCCAAACGCATATTGTCAATCTTCATCTTGGAAAGATAGCCCATCGTAAGCCCTTTTTCAAAGGCCTCCCCCGGATGATTCGATGTGAACGTGTACCTTAATCAAATCTTCATCGGAGAAACACACAATGGAATCTCCAATCCGCTCAATAGGTCCGCAAAGCATCCACCTCTTCGTCCGTAAAAAGGATGATTGCCGTTTACCATAAACTCCGTACAATATCCCGAAACGAATATCCGCTGTGGAAATATCTCCTCTGTTCTTTCTTTCTCGGTCAATGCGGAGACGGCGAGCATTCTCCGTTAATTCTGAGTTCAAAGTAATTTCTTCTCCTCTCAAAAGAGCGGAGTGCTCCTCCATAACCGCCATAAGGCCCGCTCCACGGGAATCCACCACCCCTGCTTCTTTTCAAAACCGGAAGTAACTCCGGTGTCTCTTTCAGAACCTCTTCTCCGTGCATAAACTTTCTCGATAAGAGGAAGAATCTCTTCTTCGGACAGAGAAAGTTCCATAATCTTATCCGCATTCCCTTCGCAACGGTAAGAATGGTTCCTTCCTTCAGACTTCACTCACGGCCTTGTATGCAGTCTCTGACCGCTCTCTGAAAGGCTCTTCGCAGAACCAGACTGTCAATTACTTTTACTTCCTGAAGTTCCTTCGTAAAACCGCGGATGAGCTGAGACGGGATAACGCCGGAATTTCCCCTTGCACCGCAAAGTGCTCCACGGACATCGCTTTTCCGAAAATTCCTTTTAAATTATCACATTTTCCACAGCGCTGAGTTCTTTCGCCGCGGACAGAATGGTCATCGTCATGTTTGTACCCTGTATCTCCATCCGGTACCGGAAATACGTTTAACTCGTAATTACATCTTTTCTGGCATTTAACTGGTTTGCCGGCTAAAAATGCCTGCTTTTAATTCTTTTGCATAGCACTTTTACCCACAGGGTTGTCCTCCTATCAATCAATTATACGCACACCTTCTACATATACATTGATGCAATCCACTTCCATACCTGTAAATTGAGAAATACGGTACTCTACACTCTCCATCAGATCTCCGCTACCGCTTTAAGTGCTCACGCCGTATGCCACAATGACATGAAAATCAAACTGATTCGATTGTCTCTTTAATCTGCATTGATTCCCCTTATGGTAACTTTCCTTTCGTAATAAACGGGCAAGACCTTTTCCGCTCATTAGCACTGCAGCCATGCCCGATACCGAAGCAGGAAACCGCAGCATTTCTCGGCATGATTCCGCAATGACTTTCTCGGAAACTTCGACCTCTCCAAAACGCGACGGAATTTTTCCTTTCATAAGCCTGTGTCCTCCAATTCTGATTATGCAAAACGACTAAAGAATAACAGCGTAAAGAAAAAGGATCTCGATAGTTCGAGAATCCTCTAACAGTATACTCCATTTTTTTTCCAATGGAAAGAGATTAATACTCTTCTTCTCCAGTATATAAGCGGAAGACCGAAACTGAATAGAGAAACAAGAGCAGCAAAAATAAATTGTATTACGGAATCCATTTTTCGCACCCAGGAGAACACCCACTTACCGAATGAGATAAGGAAGCCACTTCTCCCAGAATGATTACGGACAGAATGAGGAAAAAGAAGGACCCGTAACGATATAGGCGAGCGTTTTTCCTTTAAAGTAAGTGGCTTGCAGCGTAACTTACACTAAGATAGCAAGACAACTCATAAAACCCACATTCCTACATACTGCGCAAGAATGGAAAATAAAAACTGCACAATATCTCCTAATTTGTTTTTGTAAAGTAAGCTTCCAGAGTACTTGCATCACATCGGTCATCTTTACAAGATCGACATTAAAATAAAAATATCAAAAAGATAGATCACGGCGAGAATTCCGCCAATACAAAGGGAACTGATCAAGCTCTCCAGAATCTTTGCCAAAAGGATAGCGGGAAGTGGACTTTGGCAGCATAAAAGCATATATCCCCTGGTTCGTGCTCAAGTCTCGATGCAGACTCCCCCATCATGCGGAAAGTCCAAAAGATGAAAAATACCAGAAAACTGAAGAAGAACAAAAAGGACAAATCCTATCCCATCGCAGCAATATTTCCGGTAATACTGCCTATCAGAGTAAGAGTTCCAGAATCACAATTAAGGCAAAGGAAATCAACTTTACCTGTAAGGTTTTTCGCATTACATAGCAATCAAGGTCAACATCCTACGCACCTCCCCAGCTAATAATTCTCTATATAAGTCCGTTAGAGTTTTCCGCTTTCCTGTCTCATCTTTTCCACATCTTCTGTTGCAATTAAAGAACCATGACGAAAAGAAGGGCAAAGTCAATATGGGACTCCACTTCCTCAACAAGATGACTGGAAAGAATGACCGTCTTCTCCTCCGTCATGCTCTCAATATCATCTTCTCAATCTCTTCTCTCGCAGAAAGATCCACTCCGTTAAAAGGCTCATCAAAATAAGCAGTTCCGCAGAGCGAGGCCAAAAGTCGCCGCCACACGTACCTTCTATCCATTCCGGAAGAAAGGCACTGCTTAAAGGGTTTGAAAAGGAATCTGCATTCTTTCTATCCAATCCTTAAACCGATTCCGGTCAAAGTCTTTATACGCGTAATATTTTCCAAAATCGTCTACCGTCATAAAGGGAGGTAAGCATGGCTTTCCGTCGGTAAGTAGGCAATCTTCGCTCTGCTCTTCACAGTGAGACTCTCCCGCGTCAAAAGAACCGTTCCCTACTCTGCTCCGTAAGATTCGCAAAGAATCTTCGCAAAGGGTCGTTTTTCCTGAACCGTTCGGTCCGAGAAAAGCCTACAATCTTCCCTTTCTCTAAAAGTTACACTGACATTTTCCAGTGCCACTTTTCTGTTGTATTTCTTATATAAGCCGCTACATTGAATCATGATTTTCCTCCTGTAGGTACTTCGCGAGTTCCTGAAAAGGGAATGGCAAGCTCTTCCATCGCTTTTAAATATTCTTTCGTGCATAACTTTTTCGCAAGCTGCCGCTTTTCTTTTTCTTATTTTCTCTTCCTCTTCCGTAACATACGTTTCCCATCCCGCTTCGTCAAAGCAAAGTTCTCTCCGCTCCATTTTCCTGATAAACTCTCGCTGCAGTATTGGGATTGACTTTTCATATCTTAGCGCAAGTTCCCTTCCCGAAGGAAGTTTTCCCGGGCAAAAAGCTTCCCGTTCAAAAATGTCTTTCAGAAGATCCATCGCTACCTGTTCTGTAGATTGGACGAGACAAATCATACCGCATCCTCCTCCTTTCTTTTCGTGAATCAAGCCGCCTCTTCTAAAGAAAGCAGCGCTGTCATCCATAGTACTGTTTTAGAAAGTTTTTGTTTTATAGTGTACTATGTATGTGGTTCACTATGTAAATAGTACACGTACTTAACCGCTTTGTCAAGGAGAAAATGCGCAAAAGCTTTCTTCTTTCTATTCCACACGACGATAAATTAGACGATAAAATACACGACATCAGGAGGCATAAAAAGATACCACCCTAAGGCAATATCTTTCTAAACGGATTCTATGAAAATCTTCTTTACTCTGTAACGCCGCTTTCTGCACGCTCTACTTTTTCGGAACGAAGGCAGGAAGTACATACGTACATCTTCTTTGTACCACCGTCTAGCCCTTGACCTCTATGCAGACTTTTACATTCTTTCCACATCTTATCTCGATCTTCTCATGTGAATGACTACTGATTTCCAAAATGTGCTGCCTTCTCTGCAAATAGCACTTTGGCTATGATTGCACCTCCCTCTTTAAAAATCCACTGCTTTACAGCGATCTAAAACACTCATAGCAAAAATAGATTTACATTGCAAGCAGAAATATCATCCCTATCGCAAAACCGGTCTTTTTCTTTCCATGAGGGAATGTTCAGCCTATTCTCTTTCAGGTCGGACAAATCAATATCGATTACGTCCTCCAACTCTCGTCCTCCTCCGTGTTCGTCTCCGTCCGGATTCGAAGCCACTCTTTCTTCCCTCGGTTTACGAGCCTCTTTCTCCGACATGGAGTCCAGTACTTCCTGCCCTTTTTCTACCGCCTCGGTCACTGACTTTATTTCCGCCGCTAATTCTCTCTAGCATCCGGTATCATATCACTAATCTTGGAGACAGCATCCTCATTCTTCACTCTGATGAGTTTGGTCTCCCTGTTCCGAATAATCAGTAAGACTGCCGGCGTAATTTTGGAACTCATTGCACCGGCTCCTCCATCCCCTTCATTTTCTTTTACAAAGCACCGCTTGCCATTCGCAACTCAACTCAATAAGAGGAATTAATACGGTTTCGCCCAGATAAATCGGTTCGCCAACTACAGTCTTGGACTGTGCAAAACCGTCCATTCCTTAGAAACAATTCCTGGATAAGCTCTTTTGTATTGTTATTTGCCATTTTTCCCTCCCTGATGATCAATTTGACGAAACTGCTTATTCTTCCATAAAATGAATGAAAAAGAAAAGGACATGAATAAAAACGAATCTTCCCTTTATCTCTACCCCTGCTATCACATAATAACTGTCATGAAACGCGGGCACAAGGCACATTTTATCCTGTATAACGGGTAAAGAAGAGACAGTCCTTCTAAAACCTGTGCCATCCTGTATGGATCTTCCATCGTAAAATATATCGTTCCGAACATTTTCCGGACCTACATTTCTTAAGGGTAGAGACTTTCCTGAGGAGGGTACATCTCCTTCGTCTCTTCTTTTCCGAAGTTCCGAAAAGATTCGTAAAATCTCTTTTCCACTGCGCACTTTTTCTCGCACTGCCTTCGTTTAATCGCCTCCAGAATCCGCTCATTCCTCCCTCCTCCTTCTGCCAACGTAAAGAAGAGAATCTTCCGCTATAGCGTAACTTCCCGATTCTGATAAGGGGTAAGAAGATGCACTCCCGGAAAGGAAGATGAAAAAGAGATCATCGGATCTTTCTCCTCCTTTTTCTTTTGTCCCCTTTGAAAGGAATAAGAAACGGGGTAAAAAGCAGGAAAGAGAAAAGAGCAAAACAAAAGAAGAAAAGAAGCTGCTACAGCAAAAACTCTGAGAGACACTCAAGATCACCACCATTTCCTCTCTCCTCACTGCTCCAACGCCATCTCCGCTACCAGAAGCAGCGCATCCCATAGCCATCACGCTATGCCGAGAATCTCCTCCTCTTCCTTCCGGAAAATGGACGACTTTCAGCTGGAAGAAGACGGATAGAACTCAAAAGATTCTTCCCCTTCTCCACGATAGACAAGGTAGCACATCGGAACGATATGCCCCTCCCTGTAAATTTTCCATCAGATACGGAATATATATGCCCTGCTGGCCAAAACGTAAATTCTTGAGAAAGAACCATTCATTTCTTTTCCAAAAAGATAATCTCTAACCATTCTCAGTGCCGCCTGCCGGCATCTTGTCGAATCTGCTGCCCGATTTCCGGCAAATGCGACACTCTTCTACCTTCGTCTTCCCTCCTGCACAAACCGCAATATAGACCAGACCAACCGGTTTATTATCCAAAGCGTCCGCCGGCATTTCCGGTCAGTGCAACCGCAATATCAGCCTCCGATTCCATCATGGCGCCAATGGCCATTTCTTTTCGCTGTGGAAGAAGAGACCGCTCCTTCCTTACGAAGCATCTCGCTTCTTCACCGACAAAGTTTCTCTCTGACTCGGCAATAGGTTACACAGCCAACCTTGAAACAATCGACGCCCCCGCAACGGAAAGTAATGGCTGCGGAAACCAACCCGCCGGTTATGCTTTCCGCTGCTAGTAATGGTCTTCTTCATCGCCTTCAAAATGCTAACCAGCTGCACCTCATCGCAGCATCCAGGGGATAGTGAATCTCCTTCCTTTTTTCTTTTCGCCCATTAAAATCCTCCTTCTTGTAGTATCGAACGATTTTTATATAACAATCCAGCAAAGAAACAATCGTTAAAATGAAAGATAGCACCACCAAAAGTCTTCGTCAGCACTTCCAATGCCGGAAGCTGTAAAATCAGAAGACGTAATCGCTGACCATCTGACATGCCGTGCTTAAACTTTCCAAAGTAAGAAGCAGCAATCACGACATTCTGTTCCGCCGCAATCAGACGGAAACTGAAATCACAAATTCTCTTGCGATAAGGACAATGACATACCTACGCCCGTAAGTGAAAGATAAAGGGAACCAGCGACAAATCGAGGCCGACGAAACGAGCAGTTTATCCGCGAGCGGATCCATACACTTTCCGAAATTTCGTCACCAAATGTTCCTTTCCTCGCAATATACCCATCCAAAAATCCGTAAAAAGGATCGACACAAAAACCGCGCACGCCAGAACTCGAAAGAGGACAACGTTCTGCGTCGGAAAAAGCATAAAAATACAAAAACCGGAACCATCAAGGCTCTTAATAAGGTCAGTTTGCAGATTCACTATACTCCCATTGATGCATATCCCGTCAGATACCACCTTTACGGAAAGAATGTACCGTTTTCTTTTCTCCCGAAAACATAGAAACTGTCTATTTCGGGACTATCCATATAAGTCCTGAGAACTACCCTTTTCTCCTCTTCATCGTAAACCGATGACGAGTGCTTTGAGAACTCTCCTATCTGCGCATCTGCTTTCTGAAACGCAATTTCCTGTTGTAAATCCATCAGTCTGGAAAGTCTTTTGTTTTTATGTGCTTCCGGCAGCTGATTTTCCATCAGAGCCGCTTTGGTTCCCTCTTCACGAGAATAAGGAAAAACGCCCAAACGATCAAAACGTTCCTCTGTAAGGAAGGAAAGCAGATCCTCCACATCCTTCTTCCGTCTCTCCCGGAAATCCTGGTAATGAGGCGTTGATGACGTAGACAAAGTGTCAGGAATCTCTTTTTCGTAGTAAGGCAATCTTTTTCCTGTAACTCTTCTCCTTCTGGTCTTACGATTCATCGCTTTCAGAATCCGATTGGAGGAATGCTGAATCGGTAAATCCAGATACGACAAACCTTCGGATTTGATCCCGAATTTTCTTCTGCATGAGCGGAAGCTCAATTTCCTCCGGACAATCAAAGAATCCGAATCCATTCTAAGCCTTCCAGCTTCGATAGCGCACGAAGAAGCTATGCAGGCTCTTTTTCTCCATGAGGTCTACTCCCGTGCAAAAGTCGTTTCCTGCGACCATGGAATGATTTCTTTTGCACCTTCGAGATCAAAGCTTCCCGCTTCCCGAAGGATGTCTTCCATGGGAATGGAGCGGTGGTGCCCCGCGCAAGCGACGTCATGCATGGCCTGCAATACTTGTCACAGCCTCCTGCGCTATTTTTAAATAGCGTGTAAAGCGTTCCGCTCTCCACTCGCTTCATCTCTTTATCCGGGCGGCGCACGTAATCCTGTACCGACATAATCTCATCGATTTTCCGGGAAGTTCTTTTCGAATTTCATCCTTATATCGTTCCACAAGACATCCCGCTACAATCAACTTCTGTAGTCTTCCTGTCTTTTTATATTCCACAAGATCTAAAATGCTTTGAAGATAGCTTTCCTCTTTCGCAGGCTGATAAAGCGAACAGGTATTCACGATAGCAATATCCGCATCCTGAGGGTCGTCCACCACCTCGAACCTGCATAGCGATCGAGGAGCTCGGAGCAATAGCTTCTCGAGTCTACCGATTCTTATCACATCCCAAACTCCAAATATAAATTCATTATTCCTCACTGTCCGAAGAATAATCACCATCGAATAATCATCCTCATCTTCTTCATCAGAGAATTCTTCGTCTTTTCCCGCCTCTTTCTCGATTTCCTCTTCGTCTTCCTCGTCGCCATCCTCATCCAGAACATAGTGCGCATAGTCTTCTACTTCCGGATTTCTCTGCATCGGCTCTTCCTCATAATCCAGGCCTTTTCAACATGAACGAGGTTCTTGGAAATCTCTTCAATAGCAATGGAAAGCGGCTTCTTTCCTTCCTCTCCCCGGAAGAAGCGGAGCATCCCCCGATATAATCTGCCTTGCTCTCTTTGCGCTCGCAATCACGACAGAATAACGGGACTGCACTTCCGGTTCTCCTTCTTCTCTATTCTTATTCATGGAATCAATCAAATCATTATATGTGGGACGCAGCATTTTCTATCCTCCTTAAATCACTTTCGAGTTTCTTCTATCAAATCAAGGTGTGCTTCCACCCTATCGTGAGACACACGAATTAGATTATACAGTTTTTCCGTGCAAGTGTCAACATTCTCATTGACAAAGGATATAATCTGTACGCTTCGACTCCTTCCGCCTCCACAATAGCACGGCAAAGCCTTTTTGTGAATCGTCTCTTCATTCTCCGTTTTTCTTCCCATAGAGTCTCTTCCGAAGTTCCTCAGCAGAAAGGCGGAGCCAGAAAAACAAGAAAGGCTCTCCGGATATCTCTTTTTAATCTTGAAAGCTCCCTGAATCTCAATTTCCAGAATGACATCCTTACCCTGATTTAAACAGTCTTCCACGAACTTTCTCGGCGTTCCGTAGTAGTGTTCAACATACTTTGCATATTCCAGGGCTCGTCCTCATCAATCATTTTCTCAAGCCGCTCTTTCCGAACGATAAGACTTCCCTCTTCTTCTCCCTCTCTCTCGGCTCTTGTTGTAGCCGAAACGGAAAGAGCATAATTGTCATATTTTTCCGTGATTCTCTTCATAATGGTTCCTTTTACCCGCTCCAGAAAAAGCCGAAAACCACAACCAAAATTCCTCTGTCCATCTTCCCTCTATTCTATGTTCTGTACTTGTTCACGCATCTTCTCTACACAATTTTTGGCTTTCAGGGCAATATCCGTAACGGATAGGTCGACTGCCTTAGAGAGAATCGTATTGCTCTCCCGGTTCATCTCCTGCATCAGGAAATCGCAGGTCACGCCCCACTGCCGCTTCCTCCTCCAGCAAAGCTCGGGCACAGGCCACATGACTGTCAACCTCGTGATTTCCTCATCCGTACTGACTTTATCGGAAAAATAGCTACTTCTTCCAGAATTCTTCCTTCATCCACTTCTCTTCCTTCCAAAGCTCTGTAATCTTCTTCGAAGACGCTCCTCATAGAGAGCCGAATGGCAGGTTCTCTCTCCTTCATGAATGTATCCGTCCATCTCTTTCAGCTTTTCCCGTAAAATCCAGCTCCAATTTCTCTCCCTCCACCGTTCTGGAGTGAACGAAATCTTCCACTGCCGCTTTCTACAATGGAAGAGAGGGCTTCCGTCTTCCTCCGGGTCCTCCTCTTTCAACGTAAATACTTCCGGATAAAAGAGAGCTCTCTGCACGAGAGTCCGCAGGAAGCTCCAGAGACTCTGACAATTCCAAAATCTCTTTCCTGTAACCTCTGCGAGAGCCTTGTCTACCAAAAGCCTTTTATTCTTTTCTCTTCCATCTTCCGCAAACGAGGACTTCACTTTTTCCTCTCTATATCACTCTCCTTTAAAACCTGTCTAAACTGTAATTCCATGGATTGCATACTGCGGGAAAGCATAGCTGAGATCCAGAAAGCGAGAATTCACCGACTTGATTTCCACCGTGATATCGCATCCCCTTCACTCGATACCGCTTTTCAAAACCGGTCATACTTTTCATTCCTCTGCTCCTTTTCCTTGTGTTTTTACCCTTTTACTTTATCTAATGGATACAAAAAGTTCTCTATTAACTTTTTATGATAACAAGCAGGTAACGCTTTTTCAAGATAAAAAGGATGGTTTTATGGCACTGGACGGTTTATTTCTATCCGCTCTTCGTTCCGAATGCAGGAAGACGATTTTTGGGCGGAAAAATCAATAATAATTCAAATGGAAAAGGATGCGATTCAACTCAGTATCAAAAAGGATAGCTTGCAATATCTTCTTCATATTTCCGCAGATCACTCATTCCCCTCGTCTACCTTACAGAGGGACGTATTGCGCCTATTCCTCGCGCCAAGTTTCTGCATGGCACTCGTCAGCATTGGAAACGGCATTATTCTGTTACTGATTACACAGGCCTCCAGAACCCCTTGAAGAAGAAGGATTGGAACGGGTTCTCCATATTCTCATCGGGGATGAGATGGAGTTTGTGCACGAAATATCTGGTTCTGAAATCATGGGAAAATACTCCAACATTCTCCTCCTGAAAGAAGATTTTACCATCATCGATGCCATTAATTTCGTCCGCACAGTCCCTCTGTCAGGAAGTTCTGCCCGGACGGAAATATTTTATTCGGATTCATTTAATAAGGAAAATCTTTCTCTTTTCCGAATGAGCATTAAAAATCGACTGCTCCGGAGACTCGGAGAAAAGAAAAGAACGGAAGCGCCTTCCCTTTCCGAAGCCTTATTTCATACTTTTTCGGGTCTGGGTCCTCTCTCCGGAAGAGAACTCACTGCTGCCGCTGAAATTCCCTTGAAAAACCGTGGCGGAACTCTCCGATTCGGAATGAGTCGTCTATCTCTGGCAACGAAGATCTCCGTTCCCATATCGAAAAACAGGGATTTTTCTCCCGTGATTCTCTTTGACGGGACGAAAGCTTTTGATTTCTCCGCTTTTTCCGTAAAAAGAATACCGGGGAGATGCCCATTTTTCATGAAGAGCCTTTCTCTTCTCCTTCCGCACTCCTCGAGAACATATTACGGCTCGAAGGAGAAAGAAGACCGCGTTCGGCAAAGGCAAGCGATCTGACAAAAAGCAATGCGACGCTTCTTGAAAGAGTAAGTAGAAACTCAGCTTACAGGAAAAGCAATTTAAAAAGACACAGAGAAAAAGAGCAATTTCGTTTGTACGGAGAACTTTTTAACAACTTACGGTTATAGTCTGAAGGGCGGAGAAAGGAACTTTGCTGTGAAAATTACTATAACGGAGAGAGGTGCACATTCCCTGGATACTCGTCTTTCCTCCATTGAAAATGCCAAAAATACTTCGAGAAATATGATAAAGCAAAAACGAACCGAAACGAATCTGCATATACAGGTAGAGGAAAGGTCGAAAAACACTGCTTCACCTGCAATCGATTCTGAACAGTTTAACGACCGCGGAAAATGCGGAAGACTCTGGAAGATATTCGTCGAGAGATGGGAGAATTCGTTTCATGAAGCGGGTCCGCAAAAGAAGAAAAAGAGCGAAAAGAAGACCGCTCCGGCCAGAAATTTTTCGTTCTTCCGACGGATACCTCCTCTATGTCGGAAAAACAATTATCAGAATGAAACGGTGAGCTTTCCAAATCGCCGAAGGAAAAAGACTTCTGGTTCCACGTAAAAGGAACTAGCGGTTCTCATGTTGTGCAAAAACAGAAGGAAAGACGCTGGAGGAACTTCCCGACCGTCTCTTTATTGAAGCGTCCGAACTCGCCGCTTCTTTTCCTCCGAGCGGGAAAAATGAAAAAGTGGAAGTGGATTATACGGAACGAAAGAATCTAAAAGTCATCGGTGCGGCACCGGGCTCTGTCATCTATCATCAAAATTACTCCATCGTTGTTACACCGAAAAATTACCGGAAGAGCTCTAGCTCCTCCAGATAATTTTATTCCTCTCCAGTTCGATGTAGACGTTCTGAACATCATCGGATTCATCCAGCGAAATCCAGAGTTCTTCTCAAACTCTTCACGGCATCTTCCTCTGTAACAGACACTGGTATTCATCGGAATCATCACGACCTCCGCCTGTACCATCGGAATATTTTCTTTTTCGATATTCTCCCGGACTGTGGAAAAATCCGCCGGTGCTGTAAGAATCTCATAACTGTCATCGATCAATTAAATCCTCTGCGCCGGCCATGATAGCAATATCCATCAGGGAGTCAAAATCTTTCCTAAATCTTTCCATTTCTTCCTTATCCAGAATAATCTGCCCTTTTTCTTCAAAAAGGAAGGATACGAACCCCTGCGCTCCCAGACTTCCCTTTCCTTTTTGTAAAAGCGGAACGTACATCTGCAGCAGAACGATTCTTGTTATCCGTCAAAACCTTTTACGATAATAGGCAACTCCATTTACACCGTACCCTCGTGCTGCAATTCCTCAAAATTAACCGCATCCAGTGCTCCGGCGGCCTTCTTTAATCCATTCTGGATGGTATCGTTCCGGCATATTGTTCGCCCTTCGCAATGATATCCTTCAGTTTGGAATTGCTGTTCGGATCCGCGCCCCTGCTTCACTGCAAGGGCAAGCTCATGTCCGATGATGAGTGAAAATCTTCCCTTTGCCGCATCATTTTTCTCTTTTTAGCTTTAATATTTGAAAACTTTGAATGACCTGACATATTTACTCCTCTAATTTTTCTTAGTTTACCTATTATCCTATTTTTCGCAAGTAGAGAAAAACGCCCTTTAAGAAAAATGCATCGACATGCATGTTGTTTTGCGGATTATAGGTTCCAATCCATTTTTCCTCTTTATAGTAGACACGAGGCACACGATTCCCTAGCCACAGAAGAACTCGTACGGAAAGACGCCGTATTTCTCCCACTCATAGAGGCTGATTTCCTCCTCTCCTTCTTCACCGAGCAAAGTAACTTCCTGAAAACAGCTTTGCCTGTACCCCGGTACATCCATAAACTGATCCATGCAGACTCTTCCGAGAATCGGACAACGGACTCCCTTAACTAATACGCTTGCCTTTCCGGATAAAATGCGGGGTAGCCGTCTCCATATCCTACCGGAATGTTGCCACCAGAGTCAATCTTTTGGTTACAAAAGTCGATCCGTAAGAAATTCCCTCTCGGCGGAACTTCGCTAATGTGCTGAAATCTTTGCTTTCAGGAAAAGCGCCATCTTAATGGGAAGTTCCTGCCGAACTTCTTTCGACGGATAAAATGCCGCCACAAAACAATGCCATCCGCACCATATTGTATTCCGTTCCTATGTCTTCTAAAATCTGCAGAATTGGAGATGTGGCAGAGGCGGAACGGTATATCCTCTTTCTTTCAATTGCTCCAGAAAATGATGAAAACGCGCTTTCTGCATCATAGTATATCGTTTATCCGTCTCATCACAGGACGCAAAATGGGAAAAATACCGGCGACCTCCAGATGATTTGCCGGAAAATCGTTTCCCGCAATCGACAGGACATCTTCTTTCTCTACCTGAATCCGATTCGTCCCATTCCGTGTCCAGCGCAATGTGAACCGGCAGGACCGCCTGCTCTTTCTTTCCTGCTCTTCCAACTGCGCACTGCTCTGCGGTAAAAAGGCTCGGCATAACATGATGCTGAAAAAGAGAATGGTATTGACTCTCCGGGACTACCCTGAGAACCAGAATATTCTCCTGAATACCTGCTTTCCGAAGCGTAATCGCTTCTTCAATGGTGCCTTGCACCAAACAAAGTGCAATCTTCCGCAAGGGCTTTTGCCACTTCCACCATACCGTGCCCATACGCGTCCATCTTGATAACGGCACAAAAGCTGATTCCTCTCTCAACAGCCTTGGATAAACGAAGGTTTTCTTTCATCCTATCCAAATTGACAATGGCATAAGTTCTATCGTAACGTTCCTGTTCTGCTCATCCTTTCTTCTTCTCTGCTATGTTTTCTTCCATTGCTAAGCAAAATAGTGGGAAGTTCTCTTGCTAAAACAGCATGTTCTCCTTCCCTTTCCGCCGCGCTTCCCTCCTTCAACCTGGATACGGACCGCATGGCACGCAGACTGAAAAAGCGATCTCTTTCGGGTCGATCCCCATATTTTCTTGTAAAACGCACAACAAGCCGGAAAGAAAACCGGCAAATACATCTCCGGAACCGCCTTTACTTAACGCAGGGCAAGATTCTTCATTGTGAAAAATGTCTCCCCTGTCCCTCATCGGAAGGAGAAAAGACCATTGTATCATGGGATTTTAAAAATTAAAACTACAATGATGCTCCCGCGCATATTTTCACCAGCTCTTCTCTTTTTCCGTCAGTTCCTAGAAGAGAGCAGTGACAAAAGACGGGAAAAACTCCATTAAATGCGGCGTGAGGATTACAGGAAACTGTAAAGCATATTGGATAAGAGCGGTTTCCAGCGTTTCCGATTCCACCAATCAAATTCAGTGCATCCGCATCCAGAACAAGATAGCGTGCCGCTCTGCTTTTCCTTTCTTTTGAAATCCAGGAGAATATTCTTTTTCTCTTCGTCTTTCCCCAGCCCGGGCGAAGCAGAACCGATCTTATCGCTATCTCTTGCCTGTGTCCTCCAAATCCTCCTGTATCGCTTCCGGAATCAAAGTCTGAAGAGCCGTTCTGTTTTTCCTTCTCCGTATAGAGATAGACCAGTCCGGCTCCCGCCTGTATGCGCCGAGTGCCGAGAAAATGCAGCCCCCGCCATCCCTTTTTCCCTGCAAAAATAGCCACTTTACCATACGAGCCTTTATGGGAAGCCGGATTCCGCTTCGGAAGGGGAGCAGGAGCTCTCCGCTCTGTCCCTATTTCTTTTCTTTACAAAGAATCGCCATAGCAATCTGAGCTTTCCGGTATTGGAAATACTGACTTCAATGGACTGCCCTTTGAGAGAGATCGAAAAACTCTCGCGCATTTCCATATAACTTTACAAAGGCTTTCCAGTGCATCCGCAGTACTTCAATCTCCAGGAGAGAAAAACCGCACTCCCGTTCAAAAAGTGCTTTGTACAGCTAGTCTTTTCACCACTAAAATCACCGGCAGGCGAGATGTCCTACCCTCGCTTTGCGGCGCTCTTCTTCGGTAAAGATTCGATCGATTCTTCCTTTTTCTGCAAACGTTCCATTCTCTCTATTTCCAGAATGTCTGTGCCTACAGATATCATCATTGCAACTCCTCAAAAAACACGGTAGGAAAAGTCGCATCAAGCTTTCCGAAGATGAACATTTTTCCACAATAACATGCTTCTGGCACTTCCAAATCCACATGCGCAAAGTTCCAAATGCCAGACAACCCCGTCAGAAATTAACTCATCTACTACCTTCACCGCAGCATCCTTCGGAATGCAAAAAGTGCAGCAAGACGAATCTTCTCTTTCTTCACCAACTCTTCCATAGCGCTCATGGGAGAGACTCCGATTCCTCCGGCTTCCTGCCCCACTACCAGAAGTTGTTATCGAAAATCCCCTTAATATCAAAAGCCTCTTTTACGAAAATTCGTATAATTTGCGAGTGCCATGCCCAAGTGTCCGGCACCGATAATAATCATGGAATGGGTTGTATCTATCTTTAAAATCTTTGCAATTTCATCATGCAGTTTAGAAACATTGTCAACCATATCCCTGCTGCCCGAAACCGCCGAAGTTATTCAAATCTGGCGAATCTGTAGACGCCGTCAAATGCATCCGGTGAGACAAAATCCCCTGAGAAATCCGTTCTACACCCTGATCCATCCAGATCTTCCAAATATCGGTAATATCTTGGAAGGCGTTGAATCACCGCCTTTGAAATCTGTTTTCTTTTCCATACTTTTCACCTACTTTACCGGCTATTTCTTCCGTTTCATTGCCGTAATCCCTTCACACTATACTTACTTGCAGAAAAATGCTGTCAATGCTCTTATAGGAAAAAGTAGTAGTTTGTAAATTTTTAAGAAGAGGAATACTTTCTCATAATCTTCTTTGAACTTCTCAATACCGATATCCGTTAAAGGATGAGCAATCATCTGCTTCAATACCTTGAACGGTACGGTAGCGATATCCGCACCCAATTTCGCATTCTACAACATGAATCGGATGCCGAACGGATGCACAAATCACCTCGGTCTCAATATCCGGGTACATGGAGAAAATCTCCATGATATCTTCAATCAAAAAATCAGTCCGTCCGAAGAAATATCATCCAGTCTGCCCAGGAAAGGAGAAACATAAGTTGCACCTGCTCTGGCTGCAGAATCGCCTGCGTTGCAGACCAAGGTCATTGGTCTTAATTCCTTCTTTGGAAAGCTCCCTTTTACTGCCTTTGAAACCTTCTCCCGTCATCGGAATCTTCACAACCATATTCTTGGAAAGAGGCAGTCTCCCTACCCTCTTTCCACCATAGTCCTCGGCTTTTACCGTATCCGCTTTCACTTCTCCGAAATCAGGGCCGTCCAAGAAAAGAAGCAATCTCTTTCAAGGTCTCCGTGTAATCCCGTCCTCCTTCGCGATGAGGGAAGGATTGAAATCTCGACCACAACCGGAAATAATTCCCATATCATAAGCTTCCCGGAATTTCTTTTACATTTGCGGGTATCAATAAAATTTCATCATACTCTCCTTTTCATCTTTTCTTGTTATTTTTAGCGATTAAGCCGTTTTTCTTCTTATAGAGACTTTGCAAGGTGCACAAGATTCTCCACTGTGAAGCCAATTTCTGAAAGAGCTCTTTCGCCGGTGCGGATGCGCCGAAACTGTCCATCGAAAAGCTCTCCCTTCAATCCATACGATATCTCCCCAGCCAAAGAAGACAAAAGCTTCTACGAAATCCGCTTTTGTAACGGAAGAAGGCAAAACTTTCTCGCGATACCTCTTCACTCTGTAAGCAGAAAAGTTCTCTGCACGGCATGGAAACAACGCGAACACGCTTTCCTTCCTTCCGTAACTCTTCCGCCGCTTCTTCCGCGAGGCTAGAGTTCGAGCCGTATGCATAAAAATCATCTCGGTTCCGGCTCTGCTCCCGAAAGAATATAAGCGCCCCTTCAAAACCTCTTTGCCATCCGGACACAACTGGGGGCAGATTCTGTCTACGCTAACACAATGGCAGTAAGGCAATCCTGTACTGCTCAATGCGGAGAACCACGCTGCCGCAGTCTCTAAGCGGTCTGCAGGACGGAACACTCTGCAATTCCGGTGTGGAACGAAGCATAGCAAGTTACTCCAATAAAACTCATGTGTCGGACCGTCTCCACCTATGACACTATGTGCGTCAAGACAAAAATCTGCGGAATCTTCATCAGTGCGGAAAGGCGCAGCATCGACAATGTAATCACTGAAGACAAAGAAAGTTGAGGCGAAAGAACGATATCCGCCATGGAGAATCGCCGTTTGCAATGCCTGCCATCGCAAGGTTCTCTTACGCCAAAGTGAAAGTGAATATTCTTCCCAGGCGATTCTCCTTGGAGAAGAAGCCTTCTCCTTTCATCTCTGTCTTTGTGGAAGGAGCGAGATCGGCAGAACCCCGAAAAGATTCGGCACGGCATCCTTTACAATCTGAATCACCTCTCCGGAAAGAACTTCTTGTAGCCTCCCGCTTTTCTCCGTTTTCTCCCCAGAGTCTATCGTTCTGCAATAAGTCCAGCGCCTTCTTCTCGTCATGATAAAGAAAGAGTACTTTTGATAAAGTTCCGGATACTGCTCTTCATATTGCTTTCGAACCTTCTCCCAGGAACTATCAAACTCTTTTCTCCTCTACAAGCTCTGTATAATAGGAATAAACCTCTTCCGGTACATAAAACAGCTCCTCATACTCCCATTGAAGAAATTTTCTCATCTCTTTGATATTTTCTTCGCCGAGCGGTTCACCGTGGGCGGAAGTACCCTGTTTCTTCGGAACACCGTGTCCGATCTCGTCTTTATCGTGATAAAATAGGGAACACTGTCATCTCTTTCGCTTTCTGAAGAGCTCTCCGCAATAGCGAAACATCATTCCATCTTTCACAAGAAGGGTTTTTAAAAACCAAAAGCCTCCATCCGCTTTTCTACATTCTCCGGTAGCTTCAATTCCGGTATCTCCTTCAATGGAAATGTGATTCGAATCATAAAGGATCGTCAGTTGTGCAGATTCAATGTGCCGGCAAGAGACAGACGCTTCAGAAGAAATTCCTCCGTATAAGACATCCGTCACCACAAATGTGCATAGGTTCTATGGTCTACAAGAGAAAGTCCTCCTGATTAAATTCAGCAGCAAGATGACTCTCCGCCATTGCAAAGCCGACCGCCATCGTCAAGTCCTGCTCCCAAGGGTCCCGTAGTGGCATCCACTCCGGCAGTATGACCATACTCCGGATGACGGGGAGTCAAAGAATTCATCTGTCGAAAAGACATCAAATCCTCTTTTTAATCCACAAGAAAAGAGATGTGAGAGAGTACAATAACATCGAACCGTGTCCGGCAGAAAAGGATAAAACGATCTCTGTCCCACTGAAGATGCTCCGGATCAAAGGATAAAAATTTCGCCCACAAGGTGTAGGCAGCAGGTGCTGCACCGCAGAGCAATCCCGGATGCCCCTGAGATTCGCTTTCTGAGATGCCGTCTGCAGAAAAGTATACGAATACTGTTAATTGCCTTCGCTCTCTATTTCCCTATTCATCATTTCCTCCTAAATTTTTGTCCAGAGGTTTCCCAATAATTTTTATCATAGCCCGCTAAAATGTCTATCCGAGAAAGCAAAAAGGATAGTTAAAAAGTTGTACTCCTCTCTATTGACAAAATCTCCCTTTTCCTTACTCTTTTCAGGGAAGTTTGCAGAGGTATCGAAGTGGTCATAACGAGGGCGGTCTTGAAAACCGTTTGTCCGCAAGGCATGATGGGTTCGAGTCCCACCCTCTGCGCGCTGAACGTTCCGGATGCATCAAAGAATGGATGCATCCGGAATTTTTATCTTGATTCCATTTTAATCTCTTCTAAAGCAACTGCAGATCTGCAGATTTTTGACATCTTGACTAGAATCCATCCAGATGCTATATTATTCCGGATTTCGCAGAAGTGGCGGAATGGCAGACGCGCACGGTTCAGGTCCAGCGGTGTAACACTCATCAGGTTCAACTCCATCTTCTGCACGATATGGGACCCAGGAATGAAGCTGAGAACGGCTTGAAACCCTAGGGTTTTTCTTCTTTTCGAACGAGGCAAAAGAGAAGGCTCTAAAGCCTTCAAATCCTCTTCCGGATGCAATGTATGCACCAATCTTGATAGAAAACGAGAGCGCGAGACGGGAATCGAGACACGACCTTCTCGCTTGAGCAGGAGACATAGTACCACTCTACCACTCGCACTGTGCCCGGAACCGGAATCGAACCAGTGATGCACGGGATTTTCAGTCCTCTGCTCTACCGACTGAGCTATCTGGGCGAAAGCGTTGATGGGAATCGAACCCACGTATTCAGCTTGGAAGCTGACATTCTACCGATTGAACTACACCCGCAAACGTCCTCTCTTGATTTCTGAGGCACTGAACGTTATATTACTATAGCCGTCACAATCTTGTCAACGACTTTTTATAATTTTCCATGCCGGAAATCAGTCAATATCATGCCCGATAACAAAGCGTTTTCCGGTCTTTTTCAAATAAAGATATACACTCGCAAAAAGATTGGTATAAACATACATGGTGGTAATCTCTGAAACGCGCGGGGATTATCCATATAGGGGTACTCGGATAGAATATCATAGTGCCATCAGTCCAATGCAGTCGACTTTAATCAAAGTACCGCGACTTTGATAGATCGGTTTTCATAGTGATTCATGCAGAAGGCGAGCACAAAAACCAAGCAGAGCAAGCGCAAAAAGAACGGTGGAGGGAGAAAATATTTTCTGCTTTTATAAATAACTCAAACGCAACGGTGATGGTATTTAAACAAAGAATAAACAGGACATGCAGAAGAATATAGAACTGTCCGGTACTGCTCCGCTTATGATTCAAAAACATTATCATAGAAAAAGCATAATGGAGAAACATCCCCACTACGATAGCAAAAGCTGCTGATATTGAAAAGAAATTTTTCTCATGGTGAAAAATACGAAGAAATAGAAATAATACTCTCTCCAAAAGTAAGAATAACAAGGAGCAGGGCTCTTTCAGACAAGTGGGCAAAAATCCACCATTTTCTTCGAAAAATATTCAGCATAAAAAATCTTGCGATATAACCGAAAAAGAAGGGCAATAGGAGACAGAATAAGTCCAAAATGATAATAAAACAGGATGGAAAGGAGGACCAGAACCGCCTCCAGAAAGAAATTCGAAAATCAGTACGCAGCACAAGTCTTCCTGACGGTTCATTACACTCTTTACTTCGGCGATAGCAGAGGTGTGCTAAATTGAAAACCGCAGCAAAGGCGAGATGATGAGCGTGTATAGTGCTCAAAAACGCTTTTCTCCATGCTGGTTCCCATATAGAAAAGAAAGTACATATTCAGAAGAAGACTCCGTAATCCAGAAAAGATCTTCTTCCGAAACGGTTTGATAGTACATCGTAGTCAGATACCAAATCTGCAATGCTACAAGCAATAGAAAGTAAAAACAACGCCATTTTTCGAAAGGAAGGAAATCTCATCCCCATGGGTAACCAGCGCATTGACCGTTCGAAATGTATAAACAAAGATTAAGTCAAAAACAGCTCATATAATCTACCTTCTCTCTTCCTGCAATTTCTCCATGCTTACCTCTTCTGTTCTGCCAGTATGTCAAAAAGCATCTCTGCCGCTTCCGTCCCGCACAAGATTCTCCGCAATAGGAAAAGCCGAATGAACGAATCGCCTTCTGCATGGGAACATTGTCCCTGATGGGTATCAATGCGAAGATAAAGGAATACGCTGTAAACAAAATTGAAAAGCAGAGTCTGAAATCCCTTTGTTTTCCCGTCACTGACCAGACGATGGATGGTTCCATACTCATATCGCTTCTCCATCTTTCCCTCCACAATTCTCTTATACGTCTGTTCTTCTCCTATGATGAATGCAAACATGAGCGACAATCCGTTTTTCTTTTGATGAGACTTCTCTTTAGAATGCATTTTCCTCTAAAGCGATTTTCTCTTAATGCCTCTTCCGTGATCACATAGGCGACACCGTTCTCTATATCCTTTTCAATGTCTTCCCTGGCAGGGTAGCGCCCGCCCACCGGCTTGCGTTCCCGTTTTCCTGCATAAATTTCCGCGCCCTTATAAATAAGGGGTAAAAATAAAGGAAAGATCCTTTTTCCGCTTTTTCAATACGCATTGTTACCTCCGCTCTACTTTCTATACTAAGTAAAAATCGGCTTTATCCTTTACAACAGTTTTTATGATTCTATCCTATTTTTCAGATTCTAGAAAGACCTCACGGAACATAAAAAGAATGTTTCTTCTCTTGAAAAAGAAACATTCTTTTTAAAATGAACAGTCATGGAATACTTTGACTGTTTAGTACTTTTCTGCCGAAGCAACAGAGTGGTCGTCGTAAATTCCCCGACTGCCTTTCTTCTCTGCATTCTTCGCCGTCTTAGCTTCTGCTCCTCCTCGAATACTTCCTTCTCTCTTTTCCTTCTACAGGAGAAGGGAAGTTCTCGTCTCTATATCCTCTTCCCTTTGCATCCGAAACAACTTCTACTGCATTCTTCCGTAGACGGAAACGGCTAATCTGTGCACGAAGCTTTTCTGCCTGTGCATTTAACTCGGAGCTTGCTGCGGAACTTTCTTCCGCTGTAGCACTATTCTCGCTGTACTACTCCGAAATCTGGTCAATTCGGTAGTAACCTGTGCATAGTCTGAGATTGCTCCTCCGATGCCCGGGCACTTCCGAAATCAGATTACTTAAGGAATCCTGTCCCTCCATAACCTGGTGCAAAAGAAACGGCAGTACTATCCGCTAAGTTTGTTCCCATTTCCACCGCTTTAACCGTCTCATCAATCAGTACAGTGGTATTCTTTGCCGCCTCTGCAGACTTCTGTGCCAGATTCGAACCTCATCCGCAACAACGGCAAAGCCTTTTTCCGGCTTCTCCGGCACGAGCGGCTTCAATCGCTCGCATTCAAGGCGAGAATATTGGTCTGGAATGCGATATCGTCAATGGTCTTGATGATTTTGCTAATCTCTGTCGACTTCTCATTGATATTATTCATGGACTGCTTCATTTCCTGCATCTGTCCATCACTCTTCGACAATTCCGTTCGGCTAATCTGTGCTTCAGAATCCACTTTTCCGGCATTCTCGGCATTTAACTTTACTCGAGTGGAAATATCATTGATTGTTGCAGACAACTCCTCGATACTGCTTGCCTGTGCCATAGAGCCTTCCGTCAGATTCTGGGCACCGCTCGCCACATTCTTTGCGGAACTCGATACAAAGTCGGAGGACTGCTGAATATTTCCGATCAGATCGGTCGGGACGATCCGACAAATTAAGTAAAAGTAAACTTCACTTTGGCAAACTCTCCGGCATACTCGTTCTTCAACTCAATATCCAGATTTCCATTTTGCATTTCCGTTAAGCTGTCCGTGATTTCCTGAATATAAAGCTGATAGTCCTTTAACTGCTTTACCAGCTGTCTTAATCCCTTCGCGAGCAGCCCGATTTCATTCTTACTCTAACAGAAATCTCCTCATCCAAGAGCAGCTGGAAAGCTTCTCTACAGACTTCGTCAAGACAGAATCGGCTTGGCCTGTTTGTTACTGACTATAACGGCGATGCCGAGCATAATCAGCATGTAAATCAGGATGAAAAATCCCAGAGTCATCTGTGAAAAACTTCTATATCTCCATAAATATCTTTGTGACTGGGCGTTACGACAATTTTCCAACCATTATCGAGACTGCTGAATCCAAGTAAAACCGCATCCTTATTTTCCACCATTCACATATCCTTTTGTCTTTCGAAAAGAATCTCGAAAGAACATTCTTATACTTCCCATTCAGAATCTCACAAAGTTTTCTCCTTTTTGAATTCCGGATGATAGAGAATCTTTCCTTCGTTATTTAAAAGATAAGTATCTCCGTCGTGATATTTCGATGCGCTTTCTAAAAAGCTATCCAAACAGGCAAAGTCAAAGTCCACACTGATACTATGAAATCTGCCCCGCTCTTCAAATAGACCGGAGAAACTATAGGAAATAATCGTCTTATTGATATTGGCATTGAAACAAGGCTCCATCCAGGTTGCCTTCTTATTCTCAAGCGGAGTACAGAACCAGCCCCACGTGTTCTTATCGGTCTTATCATATACGGAAAGGTCTGTCAGCGTAACTTCCTCCAGTTTTCCGTCTCCGTCCGCATCCGTATAGAAAGTTCCCGGATGCCGTAAGTCAGGCTCGGGTCATAGCGCGAATATAAGACGCTACCAGACCGTTGATATCCTCGTGGAGGAAACAACCAACTCATTCATTTCCTTCTCGTATCCCTTGAAATACGCCATATCTTTTTGCCCTGAATCTTTGCTTCATCCGGCAAAATAGTTGCTGGCATTGGCAAAGTAAGTCCACCCTGGCCTGAATCAGGTTCAAAACGCCATCCACGGATTCCGCCGTCTGTGCTGCGGCAGGTGAGCATATTCTCGTTTCCGTCGGAAACACTGATATTGTTCATATATACAATCAGCGTACCGCCAAGCATAGCAAAAGCTAATGCAATGGCAACATACACATAATTAAAGTTGTCCGAATTGATTTTCACATATGGTTTAACCCCCACGTTTTTACAGTGTTCTATATAGCTTATCGGTGATATTCTTGAATTTATAAACTAAATAGAATTTTTGATCCTTTCCTTTTCTCCAACTATCTTTAAGATTTGTTTACTTGTCAGTAATTAGAAGATTTGCTATCTTTTTGCCAATACCTAAAGATATAAAGGAGGCCTCAATATGGCTGAAATCGGAAGAAGGCAGGATCTCTATTTAAAAAAAGAGAAATCCCCTTTTCTTTCCATACTTTCTTACTATGTCTTACCTTTACCTTGTCATAAACTCTTGCATCCTCTTCTTCGTTATGGCGACCCCGAAGGTACAGGTGAACGACCCGACAGAGCACAGCGACGATGCGTCTCTCTCCGTTTTGGTCCATGTTGATTCCGTTCTTCCTATCAAGAGTTTTGTTGCGAAATTGGAAGGCGAAGAATTGAATTTCACAAAGAAAATGAAAACTATGTCATTCCGCTGCATCAGTAACGGAAATCTTCGTGTCACCGTAACTTCTATTAACGGAATGAAGCGGATTGTAAACACGCAGATCAACAGTTTTGATGAGAATCCGCCTGTAATTAATGAGGACGACGTGACCCTGGAACCCGGACACGTCGAGTTTACGGTAAGCGATTCCCAATCCGGCGTGGACTTTGCTTCCATTTACGGAATTGATAAAGACGGCATAACCTGAAGCCCAAAGAAATTAATAAAGAAACCGGTACGGTGCTCTTTTTCCCATGAAGGCAAACGCAATCACGGTTTTACGTCTCCGATAAAAGCGGGAAACCAAGTGAGCGGAACCTTCACATTAAAGATTCGCCTTTACCCAAAGACAAAAAGCGGACAAAGAAGAGGACGAAGACTCTTCCGGTGATGCAAACGAAGAGACGGTTCGCGAAGAAGAGACAAACGATAGTACAAATAAAACGAAGAAAAACCGCTTCCGAAACGGAAAGCGGTTTCCTATTCAATAAGAAAAAGACAAGTAACACGACCCGCACTACGAAATCAAAGAATTGATTTCGTAGTAGACGAGTATCTCTCGTTCGTCTTCCGTTCTTTTCTGTAACACACGACATAGCAATCAAACTGTTGTCTTTCTCCGTTCCGACAAGCAGAATGATAAATTGCTTGTTTCCACAACGCACAACCACGTCTCCTCTTCCGAATCGTTCTCCCTCAGCAAGTTCCCGAAATCCTGAACATGATCTTCCAATTCTCTTTTTCTACCGTTTCAGACTCCTCCATGGTAAAAGAACCATCTGTGCAGAGAACATGTCCCTCTCGCACTCCGGCGAATAAAATGATGAGATACTGCAAAAATCGCTATAATTTACAAAATACGCTCCCGGGAAGAAATCCAATCCGTCTAATCTGAAATGAGGGGAAGGAGAGAATGCCGGCCTCTTCCTTTTCTTCCGTTTCTTCCTCCTTATATACGAAAAAGCCTCCCTTCCCTGCCGTTTTCACATGGTACATCGCCTCATCCGCTTTCTGATACAAACTCAGAAAATCAAGCTATGATTCGAGTGCCTAGAAACGCTAATAGAAACACCAAATTGTGTCTCCGTAACGGGAAGAAGACAGCTCACCTCTTCTTTAACCTTTCTTGCCTATTTTCTTCACATCGTTCCGAAAGTGCATCTTCCTTCCATGCACCCCTATAAAAAATGACGAATTCATCTCCGCCAATGCGTCCCAAAACATCGTCGGAACGGATAAATTTCTTCAAAACTTCAGCCACCAGAGAAAGTACACGATCTCCCATATCATGCCGAAATGATCATTAATCAACTTAAAATGATCGAGGTCCAACATAAGAAACAATCCGCTTTCCCGACGCATCTGCAAATTTTCATTAATCTGCTGAACGGACGCATTTCGATTATATAATCCTGTGAGTACATCGACTTCCGCCTGCTTCTCCAGATGTTTCAGGACCTCCTCACTTCTCATGATACGATCAACCCGCCGAATCAGTACGTCCGGAAGGAGAGGCTTCCTGATATAATCGTAGGCGCCAAGGTCAAAGCCCTTAATTTCATTCTTCGCATCATCGTCGGAGTCATAATGACTACCGGAATACTATGCAGGGCATGGTCTTCCAGTTCCCGTATCTCCTTTTGAAGAAGGTATAGCCATCCATATCCGGCATGTGCAAATCAATCAATAAAATGCTCGGCCGCGTAATGGAAAGTTCGGAAAGTGCGATACGGGCATCGGAATAGCTGCTTACAAGATACTTATCCTTCAGCGCCTTTTTCCGCAATTTTGCGCGGGATAGTCTCGTCATCCACAATCACTATACTCTGCATATAAGACCTCTCATTTCTTATATATCCGCAACTTTCTTGATATGCATATATTCAATATGCAACTTCTTTATAGTCGGCAGATACTTTTCACTGATTAAAAGTTCTCTACCGTCTCTTAAATATAAATTTCTTCCCACAATCCTCTGAATACGGCTGATGGAAACCGCAACGTGAGTGGGATATTTGCATCACTTTTTGCCGAACTCATCCATAAAAAGCTCTTCACGGACAGGTAGGTCTCCAGCTCCTCGTCTTTCATGTGAATCAGTAAACGCCGTCCCAAAGTCTCTACATAAACAATATCGGCAAGATATATTCTTCTTTTCTCCCTGTCTGCTATGATATCCATATATCTGGCCTTCTCAAGGCACTTCAATACGGAATGCATCACTTTTGCAAACTTCTCATACTCGACAGGTTTCTGAATATAGGAAAAAGCATGAATTTCGAAAAGCTTCCGTAATGTAATCATTGCCCCGGTGATGAAGATAATCTTCCCTTCCGCTCCCATATTCTTCAGTTCTCTTGCAATATCAATTCCATTCAACTCCGGCATAAAGATATCCAGCAAGAAGATATCCGTATCCATGAGTTCCCCTTTCTCCGAGAGGCACTCCTGTCCCGAAGCGTAGAACTTCAGTTCCGCCTGTATTTCATTTTCTTTAAGATACTTTTCTAACAGTGCACAGTATAATCCTCTGTTGTACAACTTCATCATCGCAAACTATGATCTTCAACCTGTCCATTCTGTCCCCTCAAAGTTGTTTCCAACCGTTCCCTCCTATCCGGTTTATTTGTTTTAAATATGATGAAACTTCCTCTACCGTATCTCTATACAACTGTATAAATGCATTATGATTGTATCGAATATAATGCATTGCTTCTTCTTTTCAACTCCCTCTACGATTCGTTTTCGCCGCATACCCATCTTCTTCGCATACTCGGAAAGTACTACTGCACCAACCGTAAGGGCGGTTGTCTTCAAAGCCATGCGAATAGAGCCTGTACCGCTATAATCCCGTAACGCATACGCCCTTCCAACTCCTCCATTTCACCTTACAGTTCTCTTTAAACAGAGTCGAAATTTTCACGATAGACTTCTTCGTCCTGCATACAGTATGCCAAACCGGTTTTCGATTCAGAGGCTGCTTTTTCTCCTCTTTACTGGGAATATTGTCGTTTCATCTCCGCTTCAAAATATTCCTCGTTACTTCTTTTCGGATGAGATTCTCAGCAGGGAAAGTATACAGGCCTCTTATCCAGTTCACTACTGTTTACCGGCTTAGACAAATACGCATCAAAATGAACACCGCTGCCATTTTTGTTCTTCAGAAGATATACACTGGAGAGAAAGCAATGACCGGAATCGCTTTTCCATATCGGTTTTCAATGGAAAGTGCCCTGATTTTCTTTAAAGTCTCCATTCCGTCCATTCCGGCCATCATATGATCCAGATAGACAATACTCATAAGTGGTGGTCTTTAACTTTTTCGATGCACTCTTCTCCGGAATAGGCAAAATCGATTTGAATTTCTGTACGTTTCAGAAGATCTTCTTCACAAGCTGCAAATTCAGCTCATTGTCATCGACGAGAAGAATCTTCGCATCTTTCGCAATGAATCCTTGTTATATTCCTGCTTCTTTCCTTCTGCTTCTTATACCGTTCTTCAAAATTCCCAACCGCTTCTTCATTTAAACGGTACTGCGGAATAAATGCGGTAAAGCAGGATCCTCGCTAAAGAGCACTCTTCAGTTCAATATGCCCATGCATGATGCGCACCCTACATACTCTGTAATCGGTAATCCCAAACCGGTTCCCTGTATATCTTTCTCCAACCGGAATGCACTCTTTGGAACTCCTGAAATACCAGTTTCTGATCTTTTTCACTGATACCAATACCGGTATCTTTAACCATAAAGTGCATCTCTACAGGATGCGCATACTGGGCAGTGTCTCCTCCGAATCCGTAAAATATCCATCCGGAATCTGCTCTTCCTCCGCACGATGCATCTCTTCCTTTTCCATGGTACGGAAGTGTAACGTAATAGGGTAACCGTTCCGCATCCGTATACTTAATGTGCATTATCTAAAAAGATTGGATAGAACCTCTCTTACACGGAAAATATCACCATAAAGCACTGCCGGCGCATCTTCATCCATCGATGATGGAAAAATGTAACTCTTCCACTCCGCTTTAAACCGCGCCGTATTACTGAGTTCATGCAGAAGCTGGGCAAGTTCATACGGTTTCGGCACCAACTTAATACCGGAGGATTCTGATTCTCGAAAAATCCAGCATCATTTACCAGAGATAAAGATTCTCTCCTGAAAATTGAATATTCTGCGCATAGCCAAGAACGGTATCATCATGACTTTTCCTGAAGAATCATCTCGTTCATGCCGATAACCGTATTAATCGGTGTGCGAATTTCATGAGACATATTCGCCAAAAATTCGGACTGCACTTTATCCTGCCACTTCCAGCTTATTTTTCCGCCTGAATCTGTTGTGCTCCATGCTCTGCATGTGAATCATCTGGAAGGCAAAAATCACCTCCCCAGATAAGAATCTTCCTGATTCTCATGTCATTTAGGAAAGAAAGAGAGCAGTTCAATAATCGAGAAAGAAATCAAGGTGCTTCCTGCACTCGATCATCCAGGTCGAGATCCTTAAACAAATCGATATCCTTTACACGAATCACAAAAAGCTCCGTGCAATAGCAATGCAGAGTAAGCAGAATCAAAAAGTCAACCAGAAGATCTCAGCTCCACAAAACTGTATACGCTGATTCCTGCCAGTAATAATAAAGACATCACAAAGCGCAATAAAGAGCAGAGAGAATAGAGTTCCTTCTGACAAATCCGCGTTCCATCTTGTTGACAAAGAGAAGTGCCGGAATCGGAATCATAATCAAAGAGAGATACTCCATATTCCAAAGCAGGAGAATGTTATTAAAGAGAAGCTGTCGCACATCAATCTGGCTTTCCATCCAAGTCCCTATAAAGGTGAGCGTAATTCCTAAATAATAAGATCCCTTTTTCCGTGCCTTTGTTTTCTGTCTAAAATCAAATACTCTACTAAGAGTCCTATTCCCATAAAAAAATCAGGCTGAGCGCAGACAGAATCTGCATCAGATTCTTCTTTAAAAAGCGCGCAGATAATGGAAAGTATCCTCTCAGGTAGATTCCCTTCAGAGTATTCTCCGCACTCTCTCGCTCTCCGCAGAAACTCTATGCGAATCTCTTTTCCAAGCTGATCCTTCTGTATCGGAGATAGCACCCTAATACAAGGCACGAATCTTACTGTTAAAAAGGAGGAATATCCTTACAAGTAAGTTATAGACATTTTCGCGTCGATCGAGACCGTGAGATCCCGATGAACGGTTCGAACATATAACGTATTTAAAGTTGTAAGGGACAGTATCCGGTAATTTCCGCTCAATCAGGGAGTGTCATCAATCACAGACCATATCTCTCCGATGCGTATAGCGTCTTCTTTGAACCGTCGGAAGACTCTGCCATCCTGTATCCAGTACTCCCGTATATGCTCTCCAAATCCAAGTCTGTAATATTCCCGCAAAGAGCTTATGATAATAAAAATGGCAATAGAAAAACCAGAAACGAAATAGATGAAACTATTCTGTTTTCTGTTATCTTGTTCATCTTTACTGCGCTTCCTTCCCTAGAACAATCCGCCTTTCAAGCGGACAGCATACTCCTATAGCTTATTTCGTCAGAAATATTGTAGAGTATAATCAGATAATTTTTAAATATGAATTACATAAACGACAAAAAGCCACTAAGAGAGATTCCTCTTAGTGGCTTTTTGTAGAAAGTAAAGAAACACTAAAGTGCAAAAGCTCAGCGCCCTCTCCTTCAGCGTCTTCCTGATACTTCTCAAAATAGTTTGTTGTAATAATCTCTCGTGGTCGAGCGGATAGGGTGAGCGATGTCTCTGTACTCCCCGTCCGTTGTTTTTCTGGAAGGCATAGCGATAAATAAGCCCTTCTTCTCCTTCAATAACCTTAATGTCGTGAATAACAAATTCTCGTCAAAAGTAATCGAAACAATGGCCTTCATCTTACCTTCTTTGTCAACCTTGCGAACCCGTACATCTGTAACCTCCATGATACTCCTTCCTTTTTACATGGTATACCTTTCATTTTCTCGATGACGATTCTGATATTCTCCGGTGTTCCAATGTAGGTTGTATTGGCGCGAATGGTGTCCCGGCTCTCCACGATGCAATGTTCAATAACGCTGTTATCTCCGATATACACATCATTCAGGATTACCGAATTTCGAATGATGCAGTTGTTTCAATGTAGACTTTACGGCAAAGAACAGGTTCTCACTGTTCCGTTAATAATACAGCCGCTTGCTAGCAATGGAGTTATGTACATTGCAATCCGGATTGTACTTAGCAGGCGGGTTGTCGGCCAATTTTGTATAAACCCAGAAGCCTGCTTAAAAGAAATAATCCTGAAATCATCTCTTTAAGAAGTCCATATTCGTCTTGTAATAGGACTCCAGAGAAGCAATATTGCTCCAATAAGTATTCAGTCTATAACCGTAGATTCGCTTTAGATGCTTATAGCGAACCAGAATATCCTTTACAAAATCATAGCGATCTTCATCATGGGCTTTCTCCAAGAGTTCAATCAGCTGCCTTCTACGAATAATATAAATGCTGCAAGATATAATGTTGGCATCCGTATGACAGGTTTTCTCTTCGTAATCCACAACGCGACTGTCTTCATTCATCTTCAGACAGCCGAAGCGGGATACATCGTCCTCCGTCTCCATCGACTTACAAACGACAGTCATGTCCGCTCTTTTTCCTCGATATGATATTCTAGCACCTTGTTGTAGTCAAGTTTATATACCCCATCTCCTGCTGCACTAATCACATAAGGTTCATGAGATGACTGTAAAAACAAGGTTCTGATAGAGTGCATCTGCCGTTCCCCGAAACCAATCCCCATGTTCCGCGGTAATGGTCGGAGTATAAACAAAAAGCCCTCCTTGTTTTCTTCCAAAATCCCACCATTTGGAAGAGGATAGATGTTGGTTTAAAAGAGCGAGAGTTATATTGTGTCAGTACCGCAACTTTCTGAATATGAGAGTTAGACATATTCGAAAGGAAAAATCAATTGCACGATAAGTCTCCGCTACCGGCATGGCGGAAATCGCCTCTTATTCGAAAGTTCATGCATCCTCTTATTGTTACCGCCTCAAAGTATAATTCCTATAGCTCTCATAGTCTTTCCTCCTCCTTGATAATCACCCCTCCGCTGGAAAGGCTTCCATCTGGATAGTCGGAAAGTTCAGTCAGTCCAAATATTGCCGTATCTCCCCACTCTTACCCCATCCGGTATCAGGAATTCTCCCCGATGGTCTAGATTCGAGCAATAAACCCTGCTGTCATAACTTGACTCTGGTATTCTCCAACACCAATCATACAAGCTTTTCCGATTGTTACATTCTCTGCCACCACAGCCTGGTCGATGTGGATATCTTCCGAAATGACTATGTTCTCCATAATAATGTTGTTTGCTATGACTGCCCCGCGTTCCACTGTTACCCTCGGACCGATAGACGGAATTGTAAACCTCCCGTGAATCTCACAACCTTCCGCAATAATGGATCGTTCAACATGCGCATGTTCTGAGATATACTGCGGTGCCGCATTCTCGGTCTGGGTATAAATCTTCCAGTACTCTTCGTATAAGTTAAACTCCGGTATCAATGCAATGAGTTCCATATTGGATTCCCAGTAGGACTGAAGTGTTCCCACATCCTTCCAATAGCCATTGAATTCGTAGGCATAAATCCTTCCCTTCTTTCTGAAAAACATACGGTATAATATGCTTTTCCAAAAATCACAGTCCGGAACATCCCTATTCTTTACCAGTGCTTCCTCAATACTTTCCAATTGAAAAATGTAGATTCCCATGGACGCCAAATTGCTCTTCGGATTTTTGGTTTTCTTGGAAATCCATAATCCTTCCATGCTCATCCGTCACTGTGATACCGAAGCGACTGGCTTCCTCCATGGGTACCGGCATGGAGGCAATGGTTAAATCCGCTTTCATCGCCTTATGGTATTCCAGCATCACCTCATAGTCCATCTTGTAGACATGATCACCGGATAAAATCAAAACATATTCGGGATCATAGTTTTCTATGTAGGCGATATTCTGATAGATGGCATTGCTGTCCCAGAGTAAACCCTGTATCTCTCAAAGATTCATACGGCTGAAGTACCGTCACACCTCCTCTGTTTCTATCGAGGTCCCACGGTATTCCCTATCCCGATATGGGCATTGAGTCGAAGTGGCTGGTATTGGTGTCAAAAACACTGACGGTGTCATCCCGGAATTGATGCAATTGCTCAAGGGAAAGCTCAATAGAGAATACTTCCCGCCAAAAGATACTCGGCTTTTGCAACATTCTTTGTAAGCACTCCAAGGCGGAACCCTGTCCACCGGCCAAAAAGCATAGCAATCATTTCCTTCTTGATCATCTTAATACTCACCATCCAGGATTTATCTCTCGCAGCTAAATCCAGATTATAGAAAAATTGTAATGATTAAAAAGAATCTCCTACGTCTGGTATCTGGATTATAGCACGTTTTCAGAGCATTGAAAAATAAACAACAACAATAATCACCAGAAATGTAATTTATCTCCAAGCTTTTTGTATAAATATTTATTAAGTATATTTATAACTCTTTTCATGTTTTATTTCTACTTGTAATTTTGTCCTAAGCATAGAAAGAAAGAGGGCGTTCTGTCCCACCCCTGTTTATCTGTAATCCGATCTAAACCGTTTCCGGAGAAGCATAAAGACCGATAGCCGGTCTCCTCCGGCTCCATCAGTCTTTCTCTGACTATCCTCTACAAGTTCCTTTCGCTTGCCTCAAAATCCGCCCAGCGATGTGTTTTCAGGGCATCCGAGCGGGAATCAGCTGTTCTTCATCACAATGCTCGCCTCCAAAAAGAACCTTTTATCCAGTACATCGGCTGTCTCCTGTCTTACGATACGGGCAATTTTCTCATTGCATTCCTCCAGCATCGCTTTGATCCGCTGTAGTTCTTCTTTTGTAACTTCCTTCTTGCATTCTTCAATGAGCTGATAGGCTCTGGACTGTACTCGCATTCTGATAACGTTCTGCATGAAAAACGGCTGTTCAGATAGGACGCATTGGTTAACGCGGCAATCAAACGATTATTCCAATAAAAACTGTCTGTGCTGACGTCCTTCTTCGTTGTCGCAAAATAAGCCGGAATCTTATCCACAGAAGAGAACAGCGGGACCATGGCATTGAAAGCATTGCTTCCCGGGAAAGCCAACACAGGTAATGCACTCCACTCCTTCTGTTTTTCTTCCCTGTTCTGATGTAAAGACAGGAAACAGGTTCTCTCGATTCCAATCGGCCGGAACTGCCCCTGGTGACTTGTATCGCCATGCCTTCCGTAGCAATCATATTTTGTGCCCTGATGATGCGGAAGACAGTACATATTTCACATCCATCGGGCTGATCTTCTTCCGAAACCATGTCCAGGAATATCGTCGGAAACAGGCGAAAAGTCTGCATCCCTCCTTCAAGCAGTAGCGGATTCAATGTTTTCAACATATACCAGGTTCTTTCGGCGTATTATGAAACATGATCGCATCGGTGGACTTCCGAAGGCATCGGTTAAATTCCGGACCAAAAGAGAGATTCAGGTGATGTTCCGCCATAAATTCCCGTAAACCTTCGAGCAGACATGTTCTTTCTGTTTCGAAAGCATCATCCAGATCAAAATGATCGATTCCCTGCTGATTCGCCATCATGACATAAGAATCATCCGGCACCTTCTTGCATAACAAAATGATGCCTCCAATCGTTTCCAGCCACCAGATTTCCTTCGTATCGGAAAAGGCAATGCCGTCTCATTCTCATAAGTGCCGTACTTTTCCAAGAGTTCTCCCAGTCGAATAACGCCCTCTTGCAGAATGAATACAAGGGAAGCAGAAGGCTCACCATATCCTCTTCTCCGATCCTGCCTGGAATCTCTTTTTCTTCCTTCCTTATGGAGTACAACCAGAGGATCGGCAGCTTTGAACAAGGTCATTATTGGTGATGGCTCTCGCTGCGGAAACGGAAACATTGGCACTGTTGGTTCCGGCACCTGCCCAGATCCCATTTTCTGTCATATGGGAAAGCAGATGTAATCGAGTGCCTCTCCGAGAGAATCTTCCACATGGGACAGGACCGTCTATACTTTTTCGGCGGATTCTTCCGGAAACGGAAACCATCTTCTTTAACGTTACTCCGAACTGAATCCATATTTCTTGCAATCATCGTAGAGCCGTCATAACTCTGCATCTTTTCCTACCAAAATCGTTGTACAAGACATCTTAATTTCTCCTTCAATCGAATTGTGCACTTAAAACACATTGTATAAAGACTTTTCTGTGTATCCATTACGTAGTAGTATATATATGTTATTGTACGAAATTCAATCTGATTAGCAAATACAAACAATAGATATCTTAATCCCCGGAATCCTCTTGATAAACATCGTCATTATTTCAGTATACTTAACGATAAAATATGATTAGAATGCTGTTTTCGGGCTATGCTTAGCTTTTTAGCAGTACAGGGAGGATATATGGAGATTACAGGACTTCGCGACATCTTTCTTTCCAAGGAAGATTTTATGGAAAATGAGGTAACCGTCAGCGGATGGGTACGAAGCAACAGAGATTCCAAGAGCTTCGGCTTTCTTACCACTCGACGAACGTTCTTTACGCCGTTACAAGTGGTTTATCACGAGGAAATGAAGAATTGCCGAGATATGCAAACTCGGTGTCGGTGCCGTCTGATTGTTACAGGAAAGCTGGTTTTCTGACGCCGGATGCAAAACAGGCTTTTGAATTGCAGGCTAGCTATCCGTGGAAGGCGAAACGCAGGCGGATTATCCTTTACAGAAGAAAAACACAGCTTGAGTTTCTGAACGATTCCTCATCTTCGCCCCAGAACGAATACGTTCCAGGCTGTGTCCGCATCCGTCTCAGATTGCTTTTTGCTATCCACTGCTTCTTCCAGGAAAGAGATCGTCTGTCCATACGCCCATCATCACGGCGTCCGATGCAGAAGGAGCCGGTGAGATGTCTCGAGGTCACGACTCTCCCTTGGAAGCTGTACCAAAGGCAGACGGCAAAGTGGATTACAGTGAAGATTTCTTTGGGAAAAGACCAGTCTCACCGTGTCCGGTCAGCTGAACGGAGAAACTTTCTCACAGGCCTTCCGGGATATTTACACCTTCGGTCCGACTTTCAGCGGAAAATCCAACACACAAAGACATGCTGCCGAATCCTGGATGATCGAGCCGAAATGGCTTTCGCTGATGAAGATGTATGTTTATTGCGGAGGATATGCTGAAATACATGATCCAGTATGTCTTGTCAATGCGCCGAAAGAGTTGGATTTTCTGAACCGCTTGCAGATAAGGCTTCTGGAGCGTTTACAAGCATATTGTAAAAATCCGATTTTGCAAGAGTTAGTTATACGGAAGCAATCCAATTGCTCGAGAAAGTGAACTGACCGCTTTGAAATATAAAGTAGTGGGGATCCTGACTGCAAACCGAGTATCGAACGATATCTCACAGAGAGAGATTTCAAGCGCCCGGTTTTCGTCACTGATTATCCGAAAAGCAACCAAGTCTTCTATACGAAGCTGAACGAGATGGAAAAACGGTTGCCGCAGGGACTGTCTTGTTCCGTATCGGCGAAATCATCGGCGGTTCACAAAGAGAAGATGACCTCGAGAAACTCACGAAACGGATGCAGGAGTTAAACATGAACATGGAGGAATACCAGTTCTACCTTGACCTCCGCAACATGCCGGCAGCACGCGCCATGGCGGCTTGGACTCGGCTTCGAGCGTGCGGTATGATATCACTGGCATGAGTAATACTGTGATGTCCTTCCTTCCTGAGAACCGTTGGAAACTGCGAATTATAAAGGAAAAGGAATATCATGCGTTTTATTCATGCAGGAGACCTTCACTTAGGGATGATTCCCGATGGACAGAAATCCTGGGGGAGAGAGAGAAGCAACGCCATTCTCTCTTCTCTGGATAAAATTATTGATTTAGTACGGGAAGAAAATGTCGATGCCTTGTTCTGACGGACGATGCTCCATTCTCCTCCTTGAAAGAAGAGTCCAAAGAACCGGCAAAGCTTTTCCCGCGATTCCTTTTGTCAGGTCTCCTTTTTCTGAAAACAGCCCGAATACCATTTCTGAATACGGTGTAGTCCAGAGAAAGCGCACTGCATCAAAGAAACGAAAGAGCAAATCTATCTCGAAGACTCTTCACATGGAGCTCTTGCATTACAGGAGTGAGCGCTGACTCGAAAAGAAGCAATGCAAAAGTCCCTCTCATCCGATGCCGTCTCCGTCCTCTTTATGTAATGTCGGAAAAAGAAGAACCTTTTCCGCAGAATAGGAGAAACTGGAATCTCTTCCTCTCTTATGTTGCACCTGGCGAAAGAAAATGACAAACTCGATTCTGCTGGAGAATAAAGTGGTGTGTGTGTCCTCCTGAGCCTCTTTCTGAAAGATAATATCGGGAAAACATGGCGATTCTCGGAAATATTCACCCCTCTGTACAAGAAGGTGGATGCCTCGATTTTGATCCCGCTTGCGAAAACACAGTACATCACACTGCACCCTCTATTTGATAAACCGTCGGAACAGAAGCATCAGAAAGACTTGCGCAGGAAATCACAAAACGCGGAAGGACCGCATGCATCTACCTATCCGATTGAGCGAGAACGAGATCCGGAAAACAAGGAGTCGAAAGGAAAGCTCTGGCGCCCAAAGGAACCAGGGTGATCGAATGGAAAGACGAGAGCATCCTCCTATGATTAGCCATGCCTCTACAAAAGAGCACATGAATGATTTAATAGGACTGTTTATTCGTTCTTATCTGAAAAGGCCTCAAGATTTATCCCAAGCTGGAGCAGGACAGCCTGTTCTTAGTGGCCTTTCAGCACTGTCTCCGGAGGCAAAATCATGATTATCACCAGCCTGGAAATCTTTTGCTTTCGAAAAATTTTATCATTCTTCCCTTACATTTTCCGACAAATGCAATGTAATCTACGGGAGAAACGAAGCCGATCTCAACTCCTGCACAGCTGTATCATGCGCTCATGCTTTTCGGTGTTCCTTCTACTCCAAGCAGAAAAGAGCAATTCTTCCTGTTACCGTTCCTCTCAAAAAGAGCTCTTTCGGGTAGGTAAACTTCTTCACCGTCTCAGGGCGCAGAATATAGCATCACGCGTACTATGCGCACTCTCTCTTTGGTGCAGAAGAGAACTGGTCTCAAAATATAGAGCAATCCGGAAACTTTCCTGAAACGGTTCTCATCCTCATGGGTATCCGCTGAAAGCTTTTGACAACACCGCATTTATTCGGCAATTAGTCCGGCACGGACCGAAAATGGTCAAGGGAATTGGCAACGCATCCAATATTGAAAACAGCGGAGATATGCACATTGATATGGAAGCTGCAATGGAATACTTAAATCGATGAAGAGCATCAGCTCTAT
>BNJV01001934.1_pt1 | contig 72429 bp, 106 predicted proteins | sample 8540591 | NCBI WGS metagenome assembly BNJV01 (sample SAMD00202457, study PRJDB9452) | human saliva metagenome | host: Homo sapiens
TTGTCAAATTATGTTGTAGAGTTCAGAGAACCAAACGTTCTCATTAGAGGATTGAATGCAGCTGAAATGGGCTTGCTGATTTCTGAGGGTACAGCAGTCTTTAAAGCGTTGTTAGTTATTAGAAAGGGAAAGCAATATATCCATAAAAAGGAGTTGTACCAATGTGTCATTTTGGTACAACTCCATTTCTTATAGATTTTTCATGGCATTATCTTTTTAGATAAAATGCGCTTTATCTTGTTGGATCTAGTTTATTTTACTACGACTTTCTTGCCATTAATAATGTAGATACCACGCGGTAATTGGCTTTTTTTCATTTGCGTCTCTTACCTTTGTACCAGTGATAGAATAAACTGTGCCATCGTTTTGTTCAGTGTTAGCTATCTTGTTTATACCGGTAACAGTATTGGACGAACTCTTACCAATAATATTAACACTACGCAAGTAGAAACCTTGTCCTGTAATGACTAAGCCTTTTTCTTTCAAATCACGAACAACATTTGGTTCGAGTTGGAGAGTATAGGTGCTTTCATCATTGCCTTCTTTAAGATTGATAATATGGTATACAATTCTCTAAATGAGAGTTTAGGTCTCTTTGATTCACCAGGTATCTTCGTGTTCTGTCGTAGATAAACCTTTGCACCTGGTTTAACATCTCTCACTACAATCTCAATTTCCTGACCATCACCAATATTAGCAAATTGCTCTTTAGGAACAATCGTCTCGCCCCAATGCATTTCTTTAAATCCACTCCAAAGTGCCTTTTCTTTTGATGAACGATTTACTGTGAATAAACGGACATTCTCTCCTTTTATCACGCACCCCTCATTTTCTTAGTTTGTTGCGAAGTTCATCTGTTACAACAAAAAGTTACTTGTGCATCATTAGTGTGACTTCTGGTTTTTAATGTAGCGATAGCTTTCCCATATTTGTCAAATAGGTCAAGCTTTTACATTCTCTGTTGCATTTAGAGCTGCTACATCCATAATCAACTGATCGCCTGTCTTCAAGTTGGCAAACTTGTCAGCTAGAATGTTCAGACTTAAAGTTCTGTCATTTCTGTGCGCATAATCTTCTCTGTCTGGTAGCGACCCAACCCAAAGGAGTTCGCTAGCACGTTTGTAAACTCGTAACCAATCGATTTCAGTGACATACTCCTTAGGTGTCTTATTGATATCACCACCATATTTAGGGGTTTAATTCTGGATACAAAAGTACCTCCAAAAACCTTTATATGGATACATTCCTGGCTCAATTACCGTGTCCTTTTTGTATGCCTTACCTCCAACTTGTCCGGTGATGGCAACATCCCAAACACGGTCTTCTCCAAAAAGATTGAATAGTTTTTCTGCTAAAAGTGCATTATATTTGTATGGATGTCTAGTATCCTTTGACATATAGGCTTTTGTACGGAAAACAGATCTTACCCTTCCATCCAAAAGGAATGTAACTACTAAGTTCTTAGGGTCACTAGGTTCTGGGTCTATCTGTGCACCATATACATGGAAGTCCTGTGCAGGATCAAAGTCAATCTCTTTTATACGGTCTTCTCTGTAATTATTATTGTAGGTTGTCTTTGGCTTTCCGTCACTTGTTTTGTCATCATAGTTCAAAACCATGGACTGTTTGATGCAAATAAAAGCCTTTTTCTTTCATTGGATCTCTTCGATCTTCATTTACAAAAAACTCCTGTAAGTCAATCTCAAACGTATTTGCTCCATTACAGTGACGTAACCATAATGCCATCCATGTACCAAACTCATAAGGTATCTTTGCTTTTTATCTCTATGCGTGAGTAAAAGTGGGTAGTAAGTTCCTTTGTCAATGCCAACCCCCTGAGCCATATTAGCCTCGTTAGCATTACGACTTGAGGTGCACCAGACCACCAACCATACTTTTCCAAAGTCGTGTTTGAGCTTAAAAGGAGACTGCAGTCTTACACTATAATCGATTCCTGCAGGGTCGTTTTGCCCATCACGACGGCGTCCAGTTAAAAAGAGGTTCACGTGAAGCGGTGATATACGCTACACCATCTTTCACCTTGATCATGTCCGAACGATAATACTGTACGCTACCCTGATTTTTGTTATTACCATAATCGTCAAACTTATAATGGTACTTTGGGTCACCATAGATACCCTCAACGAGTATTATCAATTTTGTTACCATTAAACTCGTCGCCTCCATAGTAATTCCAACCTGGTATAGCTGGCGTAGTGTTTTCTGTTACCTGTGCAGATAGCGTAGAGAGGCTTAAGTACAATCCGCAAAGCGTTATTCCTGTCATGTTGTTGCTGTATATGAGCAAGTTTTATGTTACTCATGATTATTTAATTAGAAAAAAATATTCGTGTCAGATGGAAAGCTAAAACAATAATGTTAAGCTATCCTGTTATGAATTATCAATCCAACAACGAAATAGAACTCGGCTACAAAATTACAGCTTTCCATTGACACTGAACGGCTTTTAAAGCCGTGTGGAGTGTCAAATAACGCTAAGGTATTGTAAACGTATTCATTTAATGTTGAAGAATATGAAAAGAATACGTCTATTGTTTATTATTGTTTCCTTTTTATGTTTTAAAGGTATCTGTAAGGTAAATTTTTGAAAAATTCTTATGAATTAATGTCCTTTATGTCCTTTACCTCTATAAAATCTTGGAATTTACCACGAATCATTCCTTTTTTTGTTGGTGGTCATTTAATAGGGCAATCATACTATCCCAGAAGCCTTTTACATTGAGAAGTGTAACCTTCTTTTCGATGATAACCTATAGTAGCTGCCGCTGCAACTGTAAAGACTTCATCAATTGTACCTATACCACCTGGCAAGGCATAGAACTCGTCAGAGCGTTCCATCATGATGGCTTTACGATCAGAGAGATCCTCACATGGGATTTCTATATCTACATAGTCGCTCATCCGACGCCCTTCTTCCATGATACGAGGGATAACACCAATGGTGCGTCCGCCTGCTTCATGTACTGCTCCTACAATACATTCCATCAAGCCACTATTACCTCCGCCATAGACAAGGGTGTGACCATTTTCTCCAATCCATCGACCCAACTCTTCCGCAGCATGGAAGTAGTCGGGGTCAATGTTATTGTTTGCTGAACAAAATACTGCAATATTCATTCTGTTCAATCATTATTCTCCTAAGAGTTTAGCAGCCATTTCACGTCCTAAACGGTAGCACTCTTCCTTAATCTCAGGGGTGAGTGCCTGCTTCATCTCTACTGGCTCACCCACCTTTTCAAAGTGTAAGTGGTTCTCATTCCACTCGCCGATGGCTGCAACAGCCTTTGAAGCCCATGAGTAAGAACCAAACCAGCCGATAAGGTGGTTCTTGATGTCGCGGTTGGCAACCTCCTGCAAGAGTACATCCATCTCATGATAGAGACCCGCGTTATAGGTAGGAGCACCAACGATTAAGCCACGGAAGCGGAAGATGTCCTGAAGAATGTAGCTGTGATGTGTTTTAGAGACGTTGTATAAACGGATATTCTTAACGCCAGCAAGTGATGCAGAACGAGCAATCTGTTCCGCCATACGTTCTGTGTTGCCATACATTGTACCATAGCAAATAACCAAACCTGGGTCTGTCTCGTACTTTGACATACGGTCATAAAGTCCAACAACCTTGTCAATATACTTATGCCATACTGGTCCATGAGTTGAGCAGATGTAATCGAAGTGTACACCAGCAAGCTTTTTCAATGCGTTCTGAACAGGTATGCCATACTTTCCAACGATGTTAGAATAGTAGCGAACCATCTCCAACCAGCACCAGTCTGTGTCAATATCTTGATCGATGAGACCACCATTTAATGCACCAAAACAGCCGAAAGCATCGCCTGTAAACAAATGATTCACCTCGCCTTTGCAAAGTGTCATCATAGTTTCTGGCCAGTGAACCATTGGGGTCATAAAGAATTGTAAGGTGTGCTTACCCAGACTCAATTCTTCGCCATTCTTTACCTCTATCGTATTTTCCTTTACGCCATAGAAACCAGACAACATGTCAAAGGTCTTCTTGTTTCCAAGAACTTGGATGTTAGGATAATATTTCCGGAATAAAGCAAGCGAACCAGAATGGTCCAGGCTCCATGTGGTTGATGACTAAGTAATCAATCTGTCGGTCACCCAATACCTCATGCAGATTCTCAATAAACTGTGTGAAGAAATCTACTTCAACTGTATCAATAAGGCAAACTTTCTCATCGACTATAAGATAAGAATTGTAGCTTACGCCATGTGGCAATGGCTATAATCCCTCAAAGAGGTTCTTATTACGGTCGTTAACTCCAACGTAATAAACTTTATCAGCAATTTCTATCATTTTATTTTTTTATTTTTAGTGTTCCTTTCTGCGCATTTATCAAGCCAATTATGTTTGTTTGGCTATAGGGCTTTCTGTTTATACAGCCCCCTCTTCCATCTTCTCCCCAAACTCTTTGCTTACATAGTTAAAAATGTCCTTACAGCAATCTGCTGAGAACGCCAGGGCGTAGTTGATGAGTTTATCCCATTGCTCCTCTGAAAGTCCTTTTTCGAGGTCGGCACGGGTGATTCCACATTTCAAAATACCGAAGATGAATCCTGCGTTAAAGTTGTCGCCAGCACCGATAATACTAACAATATCTGTGTTAGGGAACTGGATACGACTTCTTTAATTCCTTTCCACAACGCACTTCTACAGGCTGACTGCCTTGCGTATAAATGAACTGTTTGCAATAGAATGATATCTCAGCATTGTAAACCTTGTCTGCATCTTCTTTCTTGTAGAGTATCGCAAAGTCCTCATGGCTTCCACGAACAATATCAGCATAGTCGAGATTCTCAATCAGATTTGGCGTAATCTTGATGACCTCATCCTTATGTGCTGGTAGGAAATTGACATCATAGTAGATGATTGCGCCACGTGTTCGAGCATAGTCTAATAGTCCTAATACCTGCGGACGAATCACAGGATTTACCGCATAAAAGGAACTAACAAGTATGATGTCATCGGGCTGTATGTCTGGATAAGTGAATTCTAAATGGTCGTGTGGATGATCTTTGTAGAAGATATATTCGGCATCATTCTTCTCATTGAGAAAAAGCCAGTGATACAGGTGATTTAGAATCAGGAAGGTAGCTATGTTGTCAGCATTAACACCATTGTCTTTCAGGAAGTTAATAATATATTTCCCGATATGATCTTTGCCAGCTTCTGAGATAAACGATGTGTTAACACCGCAACGTCCTAACGATGTGATAGCGTTAAAGGTAGAGCCTCCTGGTACTGCCTCAACGGGCTTGTTATTCTTAAAGATGATGTCTAAAAACGGATTCACCTATACCTATTACTTTTCGCATTTTATTGTGAATTATGTTGTGCCACTTTTTAGGTTGTGCAAATATACAGAAATTTGAACGGATTACAAAATGAATTAAGTTCTTTTTCTTTGTGCTTAAAACTCTATTGCTTTTCATTCTTTTTCTTAATTTTTGCATCCTATGACAAGTTATCAGACTGCAGTTTTTAGAAAATGGATTGCGTATCATTGCCCTTCCTGCCGCCTCTCCAGTGGTTTTATTGTGGCTATCAACTCAATGTTGGAACAGCCAATGAGCTATCTGATGAAGAGGGTATAGCTCATTTCTGCGAGCATGTTACCTTCAAAGGTACTATGCGTCGTACGGCAATAGATGTAATTCAATGTCTTGAACAAGTGGGCGGCGATCTCAACGCTTTTACAACTAAGACTGATACGGTTTATTATTCTGCGATTTTGAAGGATCATCTTCCTCGTGCGATAGACCTTTTGACGGATATTGTTTTCCATAGTGTCTATCCTCAAAAGGAGATTAACAAGGAGGTGGAAGTAATCTGTGACGAGATAGAATCTTATAACGATAGTCCTTCAGAACTTATTTATGATGAGTTCGAGAATCTCATCTTCCGTGGACATCCGTTGGGACATAGTATCCTTGGCTCAGCAGAACGTGTCAGAAAGTTCACTACCGAAGATGCACTTCGCTTCACAAAAAGTTCTATCAACCGATGAATTCGGTATTTTTGCTTATGGAGACATCGATTTTGATGATTTAATCAGTCTTTTTAGAGCAGGAAAATGGTTCGAAAGTAAAGTCAAAAGGAGAAACAGAAAAGCCTATCGAAATGGCACTTCCATCATTGAGCGAGTATCAGGCACAGACAATCAGGGTTGATAAGCAGACCCATCAGGCACATGTAATGATTGGTAATCGTGCTTATAACATCCACGATAAACGTCGTATGGCATTATATTTGCTTAACAATATCTTGGGTGGTCCAGGTATGAGTGCTCGACTGAACCTTGCGTTGCGTGAGCGTCGTGGGCTTGTCTATACGGTCGATAGTTCTATGGTGACCTATTCTTCAACGGGTGTTTGGGCTATCTATTTTGGCTGTGATGCTGATGACTTGTACGAATGTTTGCGTCTTGTTCGTGCTGAGCTCGACCATTTCATGACCGTTCCATTGACTGATGATGAGCTGACAATAGCCAAACAGCAGATAAAAGGACGAGATAGGCATCGCTTGCGACAATCGTGAAAACCTTGCATTAGACTTTGGTAAAGGTTTTTCTACACTATGGTTGGAAGAAGGATATCTCCGCACTTTTATCGCACCATTGACACCATAACAGCTGAAGAGTTACAGGCTGTCGCCTGCGAACTTTTCCCAGAAGAACGACTATCCAAGTTGATTTACGTGTAGAAAATAATCATTCCCTGAGCACAGCATTAATTTCGTAACAATAAGTTTTAGTATATAAACGGATAACAAAAATAAGGATAATAAAGCAATGAAAAGCAAATATCGAAGGGACAGACAAAAAGAGAGTTGTCATCGTTGGTGGTGGATTGGGAGGATTGAATCTTGCCTTCAAATTGGTTGATGATGAATTTCAGGTTGTATTAGTTGACAAAAATAATTATCATCAGTTCCCTCCATTGATTTATCAGGTAGCATCAGGGTGGTCTTGAACCGAGTAGCATCTCCTTTCCTTTTTCGTCGTCTTTTCCAAGGACATAGGACTTCTTCTTCCGTATGGCAGATGTGCAAGCTGTGAATACTGAGGAGAAATTCATTGATACCACGGTGGGAAAGATTGAGTATGACTATCTTGTGATAGCAGCTGGTGCTACGACTAATTTCTTCGGAAATAAAGATATTGAGGCTACCACACTCCCCTGATGAAAATCGGTTGGTGAGACAATGCGACTCCGTAATACCATTCTTCGTAACCTTGAACTTGCTGAGACGGAAGATGTTCCTGAACGCAAACAGGCGCTGATGAATATCGTTGTTGTTGGCGGTGGAGCCTCAGGTGTTGAGATTGCAGGGTGCAGTGGCAGAGATGAAGAAAAACATCATTGCTCGTGATTACCCTGATCTTGACTCATCACAGATGCACATCTATCTTGTCAACGCAGGCGATCGTCTTCTTGCAAATATGGACCCTGTTTCGTCAAAGCGTGCGAGAAAGATTTGAAAAGACTTACATGTGCATATTCGTCAGCCACAGTTTGCGACAGAATACAAGGATGGCATACTGAAAACAAGTGCTGGTTTGGAGATTCCTACGCAGACTGTTATCTGGGTGAGTGGTATCTGTGCGAATAAGCTTGGTGGCTTCCCTGTAGAAAGCATCGGGCATTCAGGGCGCCTTTTGACGGATTGCTTCTGTCGTGTGAAGGGGGTAGAGGATGTCTATGCAATTGGTGATATCTCTTTAGTAGAGGGGGATGAGGAATATCCGCTTGGTCATCCACAATTAGCGCAGGTAGCTATGCAGCAGGCAAAGACCGTTGCCAAGAACCTCAAAGCACTTGCTAAAGGTAAGGAACCTAAGCCTTTTCAGATATAAGAATCTCGGTGTAATGGCAACAATCGGACGAAACCATGCTGTTGCTGAAATCTCTGGAAAGAAGTTTGGTGGCTTCCCTGCTTGGGCATTATGGCTCGTTGTTCACCTTCGTTCAATTCTTGGCGTAAAGAACAAAACGTTCATTTTGCTTAACTGGGTATGGAACTACATTAATTACAAGCAGAGTCTTCGTTTGATATTGAAAGCAAAAATAAATAAGTCGTCGTATTATCGACAACTTTCTTTCATATTCTCCTAATTGGTAAGTGATTACCAGTTAGGGAGTTTTTATTCTCCATTATTTTGAAGGGATAGACCCTAGTATGGTTCAGTTTCACCATTAATGCGGAAAAGGCAAAGAGAAAGAATCAGTTGAACAGCGGAGATACCATCGTGTTTCTCCACAGAAAACCTACAGGGTAGATGACCAAAAGCAAATTTTGAGAAAAAGTGAGAGAACATCGCTTCTTGTCTTATTTTTAACACTCAGAAGATTAGGTGTTTAGCTTAAATTATCTACTTATGTGTTCATAATAGTTGCTCTTTATTTTATTGATAATCAATGAAATATAGTACAGCGAAGTTGCTAATAATTATTGAGATTGGTAATATCCTTTGATTCTGTGAGACATTTCTGAGGATATTGGGCATTATACAAAAAGTAGGCTCTATAACGAATCGTGTGGGCATGTGTGTTGATATTCTTCAAGTTTGGTGCGGGTGCTTAGCACATGTGGTGCAGGGTGCTTTAACACTAATGGTGCGGATGGTATGCACCACACGTGCGGAAGGTTCACACCATTGCTGTATATGGAAGGGTAGGGATTTAATGAGAGTTAAGCTATTAAAACTAATGACAATCAAGAGTTGTGTTTTTGTTGGAGGCTAGACTTTTTGGATAATATTTTAGGCTCTATGAAGAATTACCCACATGATTCATTCTAGAGCCCAAAAAGTACTATAGATTTGATAATATTTGACGACATTTGCTTTGCGGTTTTATCAATTTACGTTACCTTTGCACGAAACATAAATCAAAAACGTAATATCTATTAAATAATGAAGCATAAAATCGGTAACATTTTTGTAGTGAGGCATTGCGATTGTCGGACTCGCAGCATTGGCAAGTTGTGCGGGTGAGAAGTTTCATGTGACAGGTTCTATTGCAAATGCAAAGGATTCGTTACTCTATTTTGAGCATAACGGACTTGATGGTTTCTCTACTGTTGACTCTGTAAAAACTCGATGAAAAGGGTACTTTCTCGTTTTCTGGAGATAAAGTCGATAACCCTGAGTTCTATCGTCTTCGTGTTGCTGGTCAGATTATTAACATTGCTATTGACTCCACTGAGACGGTTGATGTGAAGGCTACTTATCCACAGATGGCTACCGATTACATGGTGAAGGGCTCTTATGATAATGAGAAAATCAAAGAGTTAGCCCTCAAACAGATTGACTTACAAGCTCGCTGTCAGTCTATCCTTGCTGAGCGTCCTGACCTTGCTGACTCAATTATCACCGTAATGATGAACGACTATAAGCACGATGTTTCTCGCAACTATATCTTTAAGGAGCCAATGCGTGCCTATAGTTACTTTGCTTTGTTCCAATATATCGTTATTGGCAATCAGGCGCATTTAATATTCGACCCATCGCGTGACATGGATGATAACAAGGTTTTTCGGTGCGGTAGCTACAAGTTGGGATACCTATTATCCAGACTCAAAACGTACGCAGAACCTTCACAACATTACTATTAAAGGGTATGAAGGATGAACGCATTGTGAAAGCGCAGAATAAGCCTGTGGAGATTAAAAGCCAAGGAGTTGGGCGTTGTTGACCTTCCTTTGCGTGATAACCAAGGTGTGGAACATCATTTGACTGATTTGAAAGGTAAAGTTGTTTTGCTCGACTTCCATGTCTTTGCGGCAAAGGGTTCTACAGAATATATTATGCAGTTACGTGACCTTTATAATAAGTATCATGACCGTGGGTTAGAGATTTATATGGTTTCATTGGATGACAATGCTCACTTCTGGAAGGAGCAGGTGGCTAATCTTCCTTGGATTAATGTCTATGATGATAGTGGAATTAGTCAAGCCTATACCGCTCCTGCACAGACTGTTCCAATCATCTACCTTATCGATCGTGGTAACAACATCGTGAAGAATCCTTCACAGATTAAGAATCTTGAACAGGAGATTCTGAAGCTGCTGTAAGGAAAGGTTGCTATTCTTATAATAAAACGAACAGGGGACATACGGCATTCGTATGTCCCCTGTTCGCTGTAATCAATTTATCGGAGAGATGTGGGTGATGAGTGTTGAGTGTTGATGAATTGTCTAAATGGGTACTGACTGAGCTTGTCCTTAAAGATACCAGCAAGCTATATGCTAAGACTCTGTAAACTCTTTGTGTTGTAGGCAACTCCGTAAATGGCGTTTACCTCCGTGAACCATATCATATTGGAAGGGGTGTCAAATAGGGAGATCAGGGAGGAGACTTGTCATATCGGGAAACTTACTTTCATCACTCCTTATCCATAAACTTAGTTTCCTGTCACTTCTGTCATACATTGTGTTTGCTTAACCTATTATGCTCTAGTTAGATACATGAAATGTTAAAGAAAGTGACAGCAACTTAAAAACAAAAACTTTATTTTGTTTTATGCACTAATTCTCTTCTTTTTGGAAATACGTGTTATTCCAAAGTCTGGAAGATTTGATTCGTTTTTGTGTCGCTATTTATCCACCTTATCCCTACTAGATGCTGGCTTCTTTTACCCCTATAGCTTTCACAATCAAGCAGACGGCATAGGGCAGCCATGCCTTCTTCTCGTCCAACGAAGCCCAAATGTTCAGAGGTGGTGGCTTTGATTGAAACGGCATCAAGGTCACAACCAATAATCTCTGCCAAGCATTCGCACATAGCAGGGATATGTGGGTTAATCTTAGGACGTTCGGCACAAATCGTTGCATCAATGTTTCTCCTACGATAGCCCCTTTGTAGCCAAGAGGTCGATGGTATTGCGGAGAATGACCTTTGAGTCCATGTCAAGGGTGTCAGCTGAGGTGTCTGGAAAGTGATAACCTATGTCGCGCATATTGGCAGCACCGAGTAGGGCGTCGCAGATAGCGTGAATGAGTACGTCGGCATCACTATGTCCAAGTAGTCCAAGACTATGCTCAATCTTGATACCACCTAAGTATAGGGTCGCGACCTTCAACGAGTTTGTGTACGTCGTATCCCATTCCGACACGGAAAGATGGGATGGGTTGAGTAGAATTGCTCATAATAATGGGGAACCTTCCCAGGCTCTTCTAATGTAGAGGATGTTTTATGCAGGGGATAGGTTCTTATTGGTTTATATTAAAAGTCTTATAATACTTATGTAAAGAAGATCACTATCACGGATTTGGTTAATGGTAGTAATCAGTCCCCTCCCTTTTGGGAGGGGCAGGTTGTTGTTTACCTTCTCTTAAACAAATCCTTGATACCATCCATATCAAAGGTAAGAGAGAAACGGAGGGTTTGATCAAGTGGATTGTTCTTGGCAGTCGCAATGACATATCCTGCGTCAAGGGCGAAGACATTCATCTTAAAACCAGCACCAACGGTGAAGTACTTTGCGATTACCTTTGTTCTCGCTTTCGTGGTGATAACCAGCACGGAGTGAGAACTTGTCATTATAGGTGTATTCTGCACCTAAGCTCCATTGTATCTCCTGTAACTCCTCTGAAGCACCATTAGGCGCATCGCCGAAGCTCTTAAAGATACCAGAGATGGATGACACGTCATAATATTCTTTCTGAAGACGATTGTCATAATCAACCTGTGACTCGTCGGCTTTGCGCTTTGGATAAGTAGGTACCAACAGTTTGTTCGCATCCGCAGCAATCGTAAAACGGTTGAATTCATCGATAGGGATCATCAATGACGCACCCAGACGAAGGTTGGTTGGGATGAACTCAGAGCGGTTGTCGCCACCGAAGGTAATCTTTGAGCCGATGTTTGAGATGTTCATACCTAAACCTAACTGGCACTCACGCTCGCCGATGTTGATATAGTTCTGATAGTAGCAAGACAGGTCGGCTGCAAAGGCAGAACCTGGTGCGGTATCATCCGTATAGCTATAGGTAAGGTCAGAATATATCCAACGAACGGCTGCACCCAAAGAGAAATGCTCACTCAGCATCAAAGAATAAGCTACGTCCATTGACATTTCGTATGGGTTAATGGTCATGTTAGAACCATCTGTCATCTGTACTTCACCCAAAGAGAAGTAACGCATAGAGGCTGAGACAGCACTATAGTCACCAATGCGATAGTAACCAGCAAGGTAAGCCAAGTCGATGTCGCTCACTAGCTGGCGGAGCCAAGGGGTATAGTTTAGTGACACACCTGCACGCGAGATATTAAAAGGATATTTAGCAGGGTTCCAATATTGTGAGTTCACATCTGGATCAGTAGCTGCACCAGCGTCACCCATACCTGCAGCACGTGCGTCAGGAGCGATAGTCTGTGAGGTTACTGATGTGTTGACAGGGTTAAAGATATCCTTCTTATCCTGTGCAAAAGTGGTTGATGACGCCAGTGCAGAGAGTGAGAGGATAGCTATTCGAAGCTTATTAATCATTCTGTTTTTATTGGGTTGCTTATTAATTTATATGGATAGAAACGTTCTTCTTATCTTATTTGTGTCTAAGATAATCAGTTTCTTAGCTTTCGATACCTTGGTAGCACCATTGCTGCTGAGGCGTACGCGATAGAGGTAAACACCAGTCTGGAGGCGTGCGCCATTATCGATAGTAAGGTCCCAGTCGGCTGTGATAGCATTGCCGAAGTAACACCAGTCTCGTTACGATGCCATAGCAATCGACCACTCATATCGAATACTTCAATGTCAATATCGACATTTGAACCAATATAGTTGTGGGTGACAATGAAGGTGGTTTCTGTTCTTGTAGGGTTCTTTGAAGCGTTGATACTATATATCTCCGGTGCCAAACCCTTGACAACCTTAAACTGAAGTGTGACAGTCGAAGGGTTGTTCTGAATGTCCCAAGCACGGAACTGGAGGGTGTGAGGCCTCAGAAAGTTCTGGCAGACTAAAAGCCCGTTGTTCCTGAGGTATAGCTACCGAAGTCATATCTGAAGTTATCATTCAAGATATAGGTCTGTGTCATCTTACCATCGATAGTCAGCTGCATGTCATGTCCGATACCATTGCCTGATGCATTGATACCATCTTTATCTGTTATCTGTGCATAGAAGTAAGGGGTACTGTTTACTTCACCACCATTGACAAAAGAAGGAGAATTGAGATAAGCATAGATGGATGGACCGATGGAATCGTTGTAAACAATCTCAGAACCATCAATCATAAAGCCTTCTTCATGTCCTTGTGCCATGAGGGTGTGGCTGTCGTTGATTGCCGATAAGTTCATCAAACCCGTACCTGCGGCATAGTTGATGTCACGTGGGACGGCAAAGGTAAAGGTGAATTCTCCGTTTCGAATCTATCAGTACCATTGTATAGCACCTTCTGGCGATCGTAATATTTGAAAGCATTTGCTGAGGTTTCCTCCTGTTTCTTACAAGTGATAAGCTCTTTTGTATCTCGTACGGTAGCAGTAAGCAGTCCTTTAAAGTCGGTTTGTTTGCTACCGTTCTTTGTCTATATCCTTTGACCGTTACGACAGATCCTCCCTTGAGTATTAACGACCCAGTTTTACTAGGTGCTTGTCCGTTAATCGTCTCCACCTTGACCTCTAGGGTTGGGAGATTTAATAGAGAGGGCTGGGTCGCCTAACAGGGCATATTGTAGTTTGTTAGAGGTAAGGTCACTGCTAGAGTTTATCAACTCACATTTAGCTAATCAGCTGTGCTTCTCCCAATGTTGTTGGCTTTCCATTTGTAAAACTTAGTACATGCTTTAGGAAGGCGGTGTTGATAGCCTTGTTATAGTAAGCATATACCGTACGTGTGGTACTCCAGAAAGCAACGGAGCCACCCTTTTTATTCAGTACCGCTGCTTCGCCGATAGTTGGAATGGTAGCATCGTATGGCATGATATCACAGCTGGCTGTAATCCAAAGTGGGAGATTGGTATTGGTAAAGTTGGCAAAGTCGTTGATGCGGAGTACTGCCTCATGCGAAATCTGGTCCTCTCTTCCGTGACCAGCATAATCCATAATCAATGCACCTTGTGCCTGTTGTTGCTTTTATGATAGTGCTTACTTCAGGATAGCTATTGCCCGTAGCTGACGAAGTGCGTGTGTAAGCGTCCCACATAACCTTCTTTACCTGATAGCTTGGATAGAAACTCATGATGGTTTCAGCAGTCTCATTGACATCGTGCATGTGGAGGTTGTTATTACCATCATCACCCATGAACATAATCATATTCTCCCAACTACCACCATTCTTATTTTCTGCATAGTTAATTGTCTTATCGACTAATACCTTTGCTTCTGATAAGTCAGTAACGGGAAGCGTCCCACTCAAGGTCTTCTTTGTCACTTCTAGTAAGTTCCCGCCTTCACCATCGTCCATCAATGTGAACCAACCATCATTGACATAGCAGTCGGTCTCACTGAATGAGTTTTTCGCTCTCGTATGCAAGGAGTAAATCGTCAGGGTTAAGATTATGGCAGGCAGGCGTCACCAGGCGATTGTCCCATACGCAATCGCCAAAGAGCAAGAGCGATTGTGGTAGATTGTCAGTGCTAGCACGGTCGTAAAAGCATCTTCATGTACCGACGATAAGCCATAGCATCAGGTGTTCCACTTGAGAATTCGTTATAGAGTTCGTCTGCTGGAACGATACGAACGGAGATATTGTCATGTGAGCGATGGAAGTTTGCTAAGCGTTCTGCTTCCTTCAATAACTTTTGGCTTGTCGGTATGATAATAACCATATTGACAGGCTCATGCGCATGAAGGTCCTGGTTGGTTATGTTATAAACATATTCAGGTGTTGGGAAAGTAGCTTTCAATGAAGGTGCTGGTGAAGCGGTGGGGTAGGTCATGATGAGATAATCAAGACGTGCTGTACTACCTGAAGTGGTAGTCAGTTTGATGCTGTCAACAGCGTGGAGGCTGTTGAGCGTATAGGTTCTCACCTCTTCATAACCTTTGTCAAAGGAATCTTGTGGTGTGACTCTTATCTCACCAAGTTGCTGACCATTTGCTTCAACCTTCACAACGGAGGTGTAGGTACCTGTTGTTACGGCAACAGTTAGTTTTGCAGTGGTTGCGTGTGCTTTGTTGGCTAAGGTGAAAACTTTTCCCTTCGTTTAGCTTTAACGGTGTCTCTTCGAAGAAGTTTCGTCCTCCATGATACCAGCTGAAATTATCCACTTCATGCAGACTGTGATAGTCATCAGCTGATGGATAAAAGCTATTGATGAATGTGGTGCTGTCTGTAATAACAGCTGGTGTGCTATTAATATCCTCTGTCAAGAAATAATAACCATAATCAGAGTAGGGATTACGGATTCTTTTTATAGACGTATTACCTTCCCAGCTTACAGGACCACGAGCATAGAAAAGGCGTTTACCATTGCTATTGAAGGTTGGCACTTCCTTCAGGTCATCATGTGTCCTGATGTCTTCATCGGTGAGTATTTCATTCTGTAAGTTCCCGCCATAACCATAGATCTTCACCTTATCAATGTTAGAGAAGCCTGCCCGGCGGATGAGTTCCTTGGTTAACTGATAGACGCCATTAGCAGGGACACGTATCTTTGCCCACTTACCATTGGTCAGGATAGAATGGTCAGCATATCGGTTTGCTGCTGATGATGCTCCTCCAGTACGGGTTTCTATAGCTTTTAGCTTTTTTCGTTGTAGCCTTCTTAGGGCGTGAGGTTAGGGGCAATCATGAAACTGACGAGGAACTGCTTCTTCCCATTGCGTTGGACGATTGGTGAAAGAGAAATCTCTAAGACGCCCCGTTTACGTTCAATGGTCATCTGCTGATGTATCTCAGGTAACGTTGGTGGAACGATACTTGTTAATGCATTGTACCGAGCAATGTCCTCCTTACTCATATCGATGAACTCAGGGTAGCGTATCTCTAAATCGTATATGGAGTCAGCATATTGCTCGCCAATAGGAATGGCATAATGGAACTGTGGCAATAGTGAGTTTATTGTCACATCTTGAACAGTTAGATTGAAGAATCTTTGCTGTTGAGCGGATAGTTTTATACAACTCAACAGAAGCGTTAAGCATAATATTGCTGAGCGTTTCTTCATCAACTTATTGATTCCTTTCGTCATATTGTTTATAGCTTCCTCCCTAAGCATTTGTCATTGTTCTTTTTATGTAGTTTGCGGATTTTAGTTTTAGACCATTTACTTGCAGTTGAAGTCGAGGACTTTTCTTTCCTCTATGTATCCTTCTAAGTGATCATTGATGTTCACTGGGCCACAACCTGATGGACAGCCTGTATAGATGATGTCACCCGTTTTTAAGCGTGAAGTAACGACTGATGTAACTGATGATTTCATCTATTTTTAAATAGCATGTCACTCGTACATCCCTCTTGCATGGTTTGTCCGTTGATGTCAAGATGGAAGCGGAGTCTTTGTACATCAAGGAATTTATCCTTGGTTACCCATTCACCTAAAGCTGCCGAACCATCAAAACCTTTGCAGAGATCCCAGGGCAGTCCCTGTGCTCTTAGTTTTTGTTGTAGTTCGCGTGCAGTGAAGTCGATGCCTACGGTTACTGCGTCACTAGTATCTATGGGCGAATCGCTCTGAGATCGTCTTTCCCAATCGACAGATGCGCACCACGAGTTCTGTTTCATATTCTATTGTACCCAAGTCATCGGGTATGAAGAACGGCTTTTTTATCTTTTTAGTAGGGCAGAGTCTGCCTTGGTGAAGATAATTGGTTCATTCTTTGTAGATAACGTTTCGTTTAGCGATTTATTATGTTTGGCATAATTCATGCCGACAGCAAAGATTTTCATTGTTTTATTCTATTGGGCTAATTGTGCTAATAAGGCTAATTGTGCCAATAAGGCTAATAAGCTTTTTAGTCTATTAAAAAGAGTTGCAGGAGCCTGATGGCTTTCCTGCAACTCCCATATTATCTTCTTAAGAAGCTCTGTTATTACTCTGCAGCGAGTGTGAAACACTTGTAGCAACAATCTTAAGATCCTTGTTCTGAGTCTTCAACCAATCGTTAACGCTCTGCTTTTTCGCCATCACCGAACTGGAACTCCTGGTCAACGAGGCAGTTCTCCTTGAAGAACTTGTTCAGACGACCCTTAGCGATGTTCTGAATCATGTCCTCGTTGAGGTTTGCAGCCTTCTCAGCGCCCACAGTGTTACGGATTTCGATAGCCTTGTCAGCTTCCTCACGAGTCAACCAACCCTTCTTGATGTTAGACTCGATGTGGTCATCGCTGTCAACGAGATTAGCGTTGATACCTGCCTTCTTGATAGCAGCAACAACAGCCTTCTCAACCTGCTCTTCCTTAGTCTTCTGAACAGCAACCTTGAACTCCTCATCCCTAACAGATTGTGGAATAGAAGTCTCGTCAAGGCGATAGGCTTCATTGCTGCAACCTGCATAGCAACCTTGTGACCAGCTTCCTCGTTGTTCTCGTTGAGCTGAACCATAGTAGCGAGCGTGTGCTTGTTCATGTGGTCATAAACAGAGATGTTCTCACCCTCGAGGAAGTTGTAGCCATCAAGCTCCATCTTCTCACCGGTAACACCAGAACGCTGCAGAACTGCAGCAGCAGCCTCCTCACCATTAGCAAGCTTCAATGTCTTAACCTCGTCAAGACTCTTGCACTTGTTAGCAACGGCAGCGTCCAAAATCTCCTGAACGAGAGCAATGAAATCCTTACCATTAGCAACAAAGTCTGTCTCACACTTGATAGCAACCATAGCAGCGAAGCCATCAGCCTGCTTAACAGTACACATCCGTTTGATGTCTCACGGTCAGAACGCTTAGCAGCGATAGCCAAACCACGCTCACGAATAAGTTCCTTTGCTTTGTCGAAGTCGCCTTCAGCTTCTGTGAGAGCCTTCTTTACGTCAGCCAGACCTGCGCCAGTCATAGCGCGGAGCTTCTTGATATCTTCAATAGATACAGCCATTTTTGTTTTCCTTTCTAATATTATTAAATATTGTGGGCGTTGATGAGGTGTAACAAACTTCTCGTCTCATAAATAATGTAGAAGTCCATTAGCACTCACCAGCGCCCACTATGTTTCGTTTAATTACTCAGCAGCTGGTGCCTCGTTCTCAGCCTTTGGAGCCTCTTCAGCCTTACGAGCAGCACGCTTTGGCTTAGCCTCAGCAGCCTCTTCAGCCTGCTCTGCAGCTGCTTTCTCGTCAGCCTTCTCTGCCTTACGCTCCTCAAGACCCTCTGCGATAGCGTCGCAGCAAGCAGAGAGGATAGCCTCTACAGAATCCTTAGCGTCGTCATTTGCTGGAATAACGTAGTCGATGTGCTTAGGATCAGAGTTGGTATCAACGATACCGAATACAGGAATACCGAGACGATTAGCCTCCTTAACAGCGATGTGCTCCTTCATTACATCTACAACGAAGAGTGCAGATGGCAGACGAGTCAAGTCAGAGATAGAACCGAGGTTCTTCTCGAGCTTAGCACGCTGACGTGAAATCTGCAAAGCTCACGCTTAGAGAGGTTAGAGAATGTACCGTCGTTCATCAACTTGTCGATGTTCGTCATTTTCTTTACAGCCTTACGGATGGTTGGGAAGTTGGTCAGCATACCGCCAGCCCAACGCTCGTTTACGTATGGCATGTTAACAGCTGCAGCCTTCTCTGCTACAACTTCCTTAGCCTGTTTTTTAGTAGCGACGAACAAGATCTTCTTACCACTTCTTGCAATAGCTTTGAGTGCCTCTGCAGCCTCGTCAACCTTAGCTACAGTCTTGTGAAGATCGATGATGTGGATACCATTACGCTCCATGAAGATGTAAGGAGCCATAGCTGGATTCCACTTGCGACGGAGGTGGCCAAAGTGACATCCTGCCTCCAATAACTGGTCAAAATTTGTTCTTGACATGTTGTTTGTTTTTACTTGTTTACTTTCTTTTAATTCTTTCTTGGCGAATGAGCTTCACCATGCTTCGTTAGAATCAACCGACGGTAGTCCCCGATAAGGAATCGCGTCAGTTTAGATACTAAACCTTTTCCTTTTCCTTTTCCTTTGAACTTTGAGCTTTGAACTTTAGCCTTTCTGCTTTGAACTTTAGACTTTAGCCTTTGAGCTTTGAGCTTTAGCCTTTCTGCTTTGAACTTTAGCCTTTTTAGCTTGAACTTTTTCCTTCTGTTTTTGCTTTATTCTTTTTACCGAACAAAACATATCATAAAGTTCAAAGTTCAAAGTTCAATATTCAAAGTTCAATATTGAAAGTTCAATGACAAAGAAAAATATTAACGCTTACTGAACTGGAAGTGAGCACGAGCCTTTGGCTGACCTGGCTTCTTACGCTCAACAGTACGGCTGTCACGTGTCAGGAATCCCTGGTCCTTTGAGTGCTTTCTTATCTTCAGCGTTAACTTTTTACCAATGCACGAGCGATAGCAAGACGCAGTGCCTGGCTCTGACCAGTAAAGCCACCACCATCGAGGTTGAGCTTAATGTCATACTGACCTTCTACACCGAGCAACTGCAGTGGCTGCTTAACCACGTACTGCAGGGATAGCTGATGGGAAGAATTCAGTTAAATCTTTCTTGTTGATAGTGATCTTACCGGTACCCTCTGAGAGGTAAACACGCGCTACAGCGCTCTTACGGCGACCAATTGCATTAATTACTTCCATCTTTCTCCTTATTATTTATACTGGTTAATATCAATTGCCTTTGGCTTCTGTGCCTCAAGACCGTTGAGCTCTGTACCTTCGATAACATAGAGGTTATTCAAGAGATGACGACCTAAAGGACCCTTTGGTAACATACCCTTAACGGCATGACGAATCATCTTGTCGATACCATTCTTACGAGTACGAAGCTGGGCAGGGAGTGTTAAAACGCTGACCACCTGGGTAACTCAGTATAACGTGTGTAAACCTTATCAGTCTCCTTCTTACCAGAGAATACAACCTTAGCTGCATTGATAATGATTACGTTGTCACCACAATCTACGTGTGGGGTGAAAAGTTGGCTGTACTTTCCGCGAAGAAGCTTAGCTACCTTAGAGCAAAGGCGACCTACAACCTGATCGCTCGCGTCAATAACGACCCACTCTTTCTTAGCTGTTTCCTTGTTTACGGAAATAGTCTTGTAACTAAAGTGTCCATTCTAAAAATTAATAATTTTTACTACTAAAAACGTTTTCTATTTCTACGATTGTGCTTTTCCTAACCATATTGCCCAGTAAAAGACAACACTATTAACTACGTATCGTATGGGGTTCTAAGAATTCCCCTTTAATAATCGGACTGCAAAAGGTACTTATTTTCAACCTTATACACTAATGTTACCTCGTGTAAGTATGTAATGTTTATATTTATTTAACACAATATCTCCTCACCTTCTCTCACCAACCCATTCCTCCCATTCCCTGTCTTCTCCTTCCCGGTTAATATATGTTACTCTGTCTTTATATACCCTGTCTCCAATTGTTTGCGAAAACTTAAAAATGCGGCGATGAAGTCAAAAATGGTAAAAAGATAGAGGGTTATGATTGTTTTGTTTATTTTTGCACCCACTTGATACCATTTTCTGCCCACTCGTAGGCTGACAAAAGTCAGTAGGGTATAATAATAAAAGGTGATACATAGAACATAAATTAATATAACAGATTAAACAAAGATGAATTTAAAATCTATTTTTCTTAGGCGTGGCTTTAGCCTGCGGTACAGTTATCAGTTATGCCGATAATAATATTAAGATTGGTTGTTGGCACTTATACTGATGCTGGCAGTCAGGGGTTGTACTCTTTCTCTTTTGATCAGTCAACAGGTGCAGCATCTGAACTGAGTTCGTTGAACGTAGAGGATCCTTCTTACTTCGCATTTAGTAAGGACGGACGTCATATTTATGCTGTTAGTGAGAAGAATAGTGCAACAGCTGTTCTTAATAGCATTGGTTTCGACCCTATTAATGGTACTTTCGCTTTTAAGAATTCACAGTTGACCCATGGTGGCGACCCTTGTTATGTATCTACCGATGGCAAGATTGCTCTTACAGCTAACTATTCTGGTGGTACTATTTCAGTATTCCTATCCTAAAGAACGGAACACTCGATAAGTCTTTGTTGCAGATTGGTAGTAAGAAGGTGGTCCTAACCGCTCACGTCAGAACACCCCTCATGCGCATTGTGCTGTCTTCGCACCTGATGGTTATATCCTTACAACCGATTTCAGTGGCGACCGTATCCTTTGTTTCTCTTATAATAAACATGATAAGAAGTTAGAGAATCATGGTATTGCAGCGCATATAAAGGCTGGTTCTGGTCCACGCCATCTTGTTTTTGCTCCTAATGGTGAGATATGCTTATCTTATGAACGAATTGTCTGGTAAGGTGATCGTTTATAGTTATAGGGATGGTAAGTTAAAGGAACTTCAGACCATCGCTGCTGATAATGCTAATGCACATGGTGGTGCTGATATCCATGTTAGTCCTGATGGTATGTTTGTTTATGCAAGCACACGTTTGAAGGGTGATGGTATCACAATCTTCCGTGTAGGCAACAAGGGTACATTGACCCGCGTTGGTGTGCAGCGTACAGGGTAAACATCCACGTAACTTTGCTATAACGCCAAATGGTAAGTTCCTTCTTGTTGCTTGCCGTGATGATAATTCCGTACAGGTTTACTTGCGCGATAAATTCACTGGTCTACCTAGGACACCAATCAGGATATTATCCTTAGTCACCCTGTTTGCGTGAAGTTCTATCCGGAGTAAGGTTCTTTTAGGAGTTTAGGAGTGAAATGGAGTTAAGACAATAGTCTTTTTCCTTTCGCTCCTTTGCTGTTTTTGTAGTTAAGGATTTAAGAAATGAAGTTAACACATTAGGCTTTTTTTGTTTAGTCAGTTATTATCATATACTTATAGTTTGAATCTCATACTATGCCTATATCCTAAATTAGAAGATGATAAACGTTTTTTTATTCTAATAAGAGAAACAAAAACAGCCTCCCAAACTCGCGTCTGAGAGGCTGTAATTATATAATAATGAAAAGTTATGTTTACTCTGCTACTGGGCGTACACCTATAGCATACGAACGGGTTCCAAAACCATTAGAATCTGTAATTGGCATACTAAATCTATTGTTTGTCATTAAAGCACGGAAAGCGAAGCCAGAGTACCTAGTACCATGAATTAAAGCAGCGGATGCCCAATACATAGCATAACCATTTACGCCTTTAATAACTCCATCATTACCATCACGGTATCCACCAGCTGGGAAGTAGATTTCCTTGTCATTATCCGCTTTGAGCGTATAACCATTCTCCCATACAGCTACACCTTTGCTTAAGTCCTTAAATGCATACGCATCTGGTACTTTGAAACCAACTGGTGATGGGTCGTAGATAGTCTTTACTCCGTTCTTTATAGGGGTCTCTGATTCATACATCTTATCGTTATCAGCCGACCAAAGGTTGATGTATTGATGATTTGTCCAGCTCAACTTACCACCACCTACCTTAGGTAGCATTATACCCGGTTCACGAATACTAAGTCCGATGGTACGTTTCTCCATCCTTTGTACATTTGCAGGGTTAGTGTAATCTGCAACCTGATCACCAACTATAACATAACCATCGTTGAATTTGTAACCAATATTAGGAGCAGTATTAGGATAGAAATTATCCGTTCCAGGGAGCGGATCCTTACGTCCCCACTGATAAAGATTTCCATATCCTTCGCGAACATTATTGCCTGCAGCCTGCTTTAGCGTAATAGTAGCAGTCTTCTTTTCGCCTGTTTCAGCCTGTTGTTCTATCTTAACAACAACTTCACGCTTAAGTCCGCCAGTCCATTTGGTGTATTTCCAACCGAGGTTATCAGTCATAAAGTTATATGTAGTGCCGCCACTGGTAAATGGAATCTTCTTAAGAGAACTCTTAGGAGTAAACCATAAGTGCCATGACCACATAACAGTACCTGATGCATTCTTAATAGCGATGACAGCATTACCATTAACCAACTGATTCTTGTTAACAGTAAACTCAAGGAAAGAGTTTTGTCCGCTACCTGCTACTGATGCATTGGATACAACACCAGCTACATCTGACCATACAATTTCAGCTTGTGTTGCTGGGTCTCCAGCGTTCTGTACGTTGATATATGGAGAAGTAATCTTGTGGTCGTTATGATCAACGAATTCCTGCAATACGAACTCTTCTGTACCCATTACTTTAGTTTTAGAACTGGTATATGCTGAAGAGTTAGTACCACCTCCCTTAATAGCGTTACCATAAACCAATGGAATACGGTATGTACCAGGTGCACTGATAATGTAACAGTTTGCTGTATTTTCTATTGCAGCCTCACCTTTAGCATTAGCAAGATTGTAGTTTGTAACAGGATCTGCAGTCTTCATTGCATTGTTGAAGTCTGCCAAAACATCGCGTTGGTTGGCTTTGAATGTAGCAGTATATTGTTCAACATCTTGTGTTGTTGTTCTGCCTTCATTAAGAATAGTCAGCCAATCAGGCTTCTCACTCATAGAGAAGGTACCATCTCCATCAGCGTCATAGCTAACTACCTTCCATTTAACAGCACGATGCTGCTTGTCATCGTCTACGTATGATGTAATCTGATATGATGTAGTTGCACCTTCTGTGTTTGCTGCTTCACTTGGATTAGGAGTAGCTTCGAAGGTATATTTGAGATTATTAGCCGACTGTGACAATGCGTATGTTTTTTGTAGTACCAGCCTTCCAAGTGCCAGCGAGCGGTGCTACGATAGCAGGATTAGGCTGATTGTCGAAGTATACCTTAACCTTGAGACCCGATAAACTCTGTGGAATCATATAGAAAGTGAAGTTGTCGCCATCTTTACCAACGATAGTCTCGTTGACATGTCCTGCTGTACTCACATTGATACCATCAAGAGTGAAGTTTGCAGGAGTACTGACATCAGACCATGCACTGTTGAAAGATGCACCAGTAGTAGCCTGTACTGATGAAGGCAAAGTGAACTTACCCTTGCTCTTTGCACCAACAATCTCAATCTTTGTAATCTTATGAGTACCTGACAAGCGGTCGCCAATCTTGAAACGGATAGCGGTCATTGCGTGCTGGAACTGCAATGGTACTGCAGGCGCAGTACCCTGTGTTGCATAGTGAATAGGAGTTGTACCAGAACAAGCAGTCATCAAATCTTTCTGATTTTGTACAGTTGGTTCAACCTCAATATTTACGTATGGAGTTGAAGTGTTAGATGCTGGAGAAAGTGTTAGCTTGCTGTAAGATGTTGTTATCTGTGGATAAACAGCGTAGAAACGTGCATATGGCTCACTCCATGACCAAAGTTGAGTCGTTGCGAGTGTACCGTCAGCATTTACCTCAGCGTTATGGAACCAAGGAGTGGTGCTGATGCTTGTTGCAGAAGTTCCACGATAAGCGATTGCAGAGAACTTGCCAAGTGTAGCTGTTGTGGTAATATTAGCACGTGTAGCAGCCACACTAGCATTAGTAAAGTCATCGTCAATACCTGCAACAGTACTCTCTATGAGACAATACTCGCTGTTGCCAGGAATTTCAATCTTGCGTGTTGCAAGGTCCTCAGGTGTCAATCCCCTGCATTTTCAGCTGCTCTGCGAATCCTGCACGGGTCATTGCCAAGGCTGGATTAGCCTTTGCTGCCTGCTGAGCCTGCTCGCCTGCAGTTGTCACCTGAAATTTTACGGCAGTACCATTCTGCCCAATATTTGTAGAGTCGAGTTCGTTGTCAGAGCAGGCTGTTAATCCCAAGACTGTCAGTCCGCTAAGACATGTAAACATGAGTGCCGCTGTTGATTTTTCGTCCAACATTGCACTTGCGAATTTTTATTAAACTTCATGAATGGATAATTTTGTTTGTTTTTACTTTAAAATAAAAACTCTTCCAACTTAATTCTCAGGTACGAGGTTTGTGTCATCATTGTCCTCGTCGGGATTTATTACTGTAGGAGTCGTATTTACAGGGGCTACCAGCCAAGATTGAACATTCGCCAATCAAGCTAAATATCAAAATTTGAGGCTCCAAATAAGCCTTCTTTGTTTCTTTTACTTTCATTTTTATAATTGTTTTGAATACCTATTTACCTATTTATTTTTTTAGTGCTTACAGTGGCTATAGATAACAAGCATATATTTGGTGGTTATTTAGCAATATATTACTCGTATCGTTTGTATGTTTTAGATTGAGGGTGCAAAAGATAAATAAAATAAAATGAATGTCAAAGGAAAAAGTGGCACAAATCGAGTGCGATATCAGTTATTTATACTTCTAACTGGTGATTTTTTTCGATATCCTGTTTTTAATAGCTGTTTCTTTCTTTTGTTTTTTTATATGATATTTTTGAATAAATAAAAGGCTATTTGTTTCATGTGATATGGAAAGAGTAAAACACGATACTTTATTTAATTCTTAACTAAAGTTTCCCACCCTCAAAAGTTGGCTTAAAATAACAGTTCCTCAATAATCATTGGTCTCTTTGCAGTACTATATTTCATTGATATTGATACACAGAACTTCAGTAAGGACCAAGACACAGCACTATCGATGAAGAGGCTTAAAAGATTTTTTTACCGCTACCTTTCTAAGCAAACGACGAATAAATGGTTTTCAGCAAGTTACCACACGTTTTATTCCTCTCGTTTCCTCTCGTTTCCTCTCCGATAAACCATCTTATGCTTCTTGTTACCCATATATCCTGCCAACAGAACTACACATGTAGCCTTTCTTATTATTTCCCAATGCTCTCTAAGACTTGTCCGAAGGCTCTGGACAGTTGTTCCGGAGCGTCCGGACACTTTGTCCGGCGCCTCCGGACGATTCTTGTTAGATACGTACTTTCTGTTTGTTTTAGACAGAATGACAGAAAGAGCATATATTTAATGACACATTTTCTTTATCGAGCAAATGTGCGATTTAGCAATTCTGTTGTAATCAAACAGTCGGTACTTTCATCTGTTACCCCGATTCTTTATGTACATTGAGTCATCTGCTCATTATGTACCTTCTGTCTATGTCACTCGTGTAATCCGTAGTTCTGTACAGATAAGAACAGCGTAACTTTTCTAATTCATAGTTCATAATTATGATTACCTTTGTCTGGTGTCGATTATTGCTACAATCAACTTGTTTACTTGTCAACCAGAAACTTGTCAACAGCCCCAAGACACCTCCCATTTATCGTTATTCTACGCTCATAATAACTTATCTAATACTTGCAGAAACAAAAGAAAGAATGTATCTTTGCTGCGGTAAAAAAAGTATTGTACATAACCTTTTTAATGAGTATGCAGATAAGACAATGGCTATATGTTATTCTTTTTTTATAGTTGTGTTTTTCAGCCTGTTCGGATAACAACACAAAGAAATATGTCATTGGTGTCTCTCAATGTTCAGAAGATATCTGGCGTGATAAACTTAATACCGAACTTGTGATGAGCACTTATCAGCATGATAATGTGACGTTGAAATTTGCCTCAGCCAATGATAACGATAAATTACAACAAGAGCAGATAGAGCAGTTTATAAAGGAAAAAGGTTAATCTTCTTATTGTATCTCCTAACCAAATTCATACCATTTCATCGGTCATCGACAAGGCATACGATGCCGGTATTCCCGTAATCCTTTTTGACCGTAAGACCGATTCTAAGAAGTACACAGCTTTTTATTGGAGCCGATAACTATGAGGCTGGCTACGAAATAGTAGCATTTCATCGGTCAGCAGTTAGATGGCAAGGGAATATCGTAGAGCTTTTTGGGATTACAAGCATCGTCGCCATCAATAGAAAGAAACCGTGGCTTTATTGATGCACTGAAGGCTTATCCAGCGGTAAAGGTGGTAGCATGCGGCTATGGAAATTGGACGGCAGAAAGCGGTATTGCCATAATGGACAGTGTGCTTACACATTCTAAAGTGCCTTTTCAAATATGTCTTCGCACAGAATGATCGTATGGCTCTTTGGCGCTTTACAATCGATACGAAAAACATCAAATAAAAGGAGTAAAGATAGTTGGAATAGACGCTCTTCCAGTGCCAGGAGGTGGTATGGAGAATGTGCGTGATGGTAATTTAGAGGCTTCTTATATCTATCCAACACGTGGTGATGCTGTTATGCAGCTCGCATTGAACATTCTTGAGAACAAGCCTTACAAACGTGATAACTATCTGCGAGGTGCCTTAGTCACAAAGAATAATGCCAAAGTCTTGCTTATACAGAATGAAGAGATGAACAAGCAGGCAGCTCGTCTCACAGCCCTTCATAGAAAAGTTGACACTTATTTGGCGCAATATAATCACCAAAAGATATATCTTGTTCTGTTTAGTATTATTCTTCTATTACTGATAGGTATCATGGTTTATGTCTATCGAACCATACTTATGAAGCGGCGAATAGAGGAAGAGGCAAACAATGCGAAGCTACAGTTCTTTACGAATATTAGTCATGAACTACGCACACCATTAACATTGATTGCCGATCCTGTTGACTATATCATCCGTGACAGCAACCTGAATGCACAACAGCGAGATATGCTTCAGATTGTTCAACGTAATGTGTCTGTGCTGACGCGCTTGGTTAGTGAGATACTTGACTTCCGTAAGGTACAGAATGGAAAGATGAAACTTCATTTGTCTGATTTCGACTTGATAGAGTGTATGCAGCAATGGATTGGACTGTTTACTGTCTCTGCACAGAAGAAGAATATCAATCTACAGCTTGAAGCACCAAAGACTTTACCGATGCGTGCCGACCATGACAAGTTAGAGCGTATCTGCTATAATCTCTTAACCAATGCGATGAAATACACTCTAATGGGGGTAAGATTACCTTTGCTGCCACTGTGGAAGGCGACAAAGTAAAGATAGAGGTAAGTGACAATGGTATTGGTATCGCAGCCGACGAACAAGCTTTATATCTTCAATCGGTTCTATCAAGCAAAGAATGCAGCTCAAGGAACTGGCATCGGTTTGGCACTTGTCAAGCACTTCACTGACCTACATCACGGGGAAGCAACGGTTGAGAGTAAAGAAGGAGAGGTAGTAGGTTTACTATTGTTTTGCCACTCTCTCAAGCCGGTGAACTGAGTACTTCAAAAGTCTCAGCAGCCATACTCATCAGTTGTGGAGATTAGTTCAACGGAAGATGTACCCTAATCAGGCACGTCATATTGAGGACCTTGTGTTGCCAGATGAGGCAGCTCGCCCAGAAGTGTTGATAATTGATGATAATAGTGATATCCGTTCCTATCTTCGTACAGCACTCTCTTCAAGCTACAAGGTGAGCGAAGCTGTTGATGGTAAGAGTGGACTGGAAATGGCAAGGCGGATAGTTCCCGACCTTGTTATCTCTGATATTATGATGCCTGTGATGGACGGATTGGAGTTTTGTAGTCAGCTGAAACAGGATAAAGCAATTAGTCATATCCCTGTTATCCTACTTACTGCACGCAGTTTAGACGAGCAACGTGCTGAGGCTTATAAGCATGGTGCTGATGCCTATATCGCAAAGCCTTTCTCTTTGGAACTACTCCTCTCACGTATTGATAATCTTATACAAAGTAGGAAGAAACTCAGTCAGATGTTCTCAAATACCGATGAAAACGATGTTTTTGAGAAGTTGTCGAATGAGACGGATAAAACTTTTGTTACTCAGTTGCGCAAGATTATTCAGGAGAATCTTGGGAATAGTGAGTTTAATGTAGAGCGAATTGGCGATGAAATCGGTCTTTCTCGTGTACAGCTTTATAGAAAAGTAAAAGCATTGACAGGGCATTCTCCTGTGGAGATGCTCCGCAAAGCTCGTCTTATGCGTGCTCGTCATCTACTCAGGACAACAGAGAAATCGGTGTCAGAGGTGGCGTATTCAGTAGGTTTTTCTACTCCAAGCTATTTCTCAAAAATGCTATAAAGACGAGTTCGGGGAGAGTCCTAAGAAGTGATTTGTGTGCAGTTTCTCTTTGAAGAGAATAAAAAGGTCCTTTTTCTTATAAATCGTTCATTTGCTATAAAGATTTCGGTTAGGTAACATTTGTTGTAGGTAAGGAACGATTTTTGAGACTTTCTTTTTGATGATAGTAAATTTGCGGCAGAAATTTTATAAATCCAGAATTACTAACATCAATCATTTTCTAAAATGGAAAGCCTAAGGAAAAATTATTTCGAGTGCAGTATTGCTTATGTTCTGTTCGCTTATATTTGCTCAGAACAAGGTCACTGTTAGTGGTACAATTGTTGACGAGACTGGTTCTCCTGTCGTTGGTGCCACAATAATGGAGAAAGGTACAGCCAATGGAACGGTAACTGACATTGACGGTAACTTTAGTCTAAGTACAAATGAGGGTGCACCTCTCACAATCTCTTACATTGGTTATTCTACTATTGAAGCCAAGGCTGCAGCTAAGATGAATATCCAACTGAAGCAAGAAGCTAATGAATTGAACGAAGTCATCGTAACTGGTTATACAACTCAGCGTAAGGCAGACCTTACTGGTGCCGTATCAGTTGTGAAGACTGATGCTGTCAAGACATCTCCAGATTCTGATCCAATGAAGGCACTTCAGGGACGTGTGGCTGGTATGACTATCACAGACACCGGTTCGCCGTCAAGTACTGCAACAATTCGTATCCGTGGCATCGGATCATTCAACTCTTCTCAGGATCCTCTTTTTTATTGTAGATGGTGTGCCAATGACAAACGGTATCAATACACTTAACTCTAACGATATCGAGAGCATGCAGGTTCTGAAGGATGCTGCTTCAGCAAGTATCTATGGTTCACGTGCTGCTAATGGCGTTATTATCATTACAACAAAACAGGGAAAGAAGGCTGACAAAATAAAAGTAGACTTTACAGCTAATCTTACTGCTCAGTTCTATACAAAGCAGTCAAAGATGAAAACTTCTTGATACTAAGGGTTATGCTACCGCAATGGCTCAAGCTGCACTTAATGATGGTATCGATCCTGTAGCGTACGCAAGCAACTATACTATGAACCTCAATGCTGCAGAAGGTGTGGGAATCAGGGTATGGAATCCTACAACAAATCAGTATGTAAACTATACTATAAATGGTCTCTATGATGGTTTTTATCAATACTAAGCGTACCATGATGTTCTCAGATACAGATTGGGTCAGAGAAATTTCTCGCACAGGTTTCTCCCTGTAATTACAGCGTATCTATCTCTTCTGCTACAGATAAGTTAACATCGATGCCTCTTTTGGGTTATAAGAAAAAAATGATGGTATCCTGAAGTACACAAACTTCTCAAGTATTCAAGCCCGTATGAATAACTCGTACAAAACTCAATAACATCCTCAAAGTTGGTGAGAACTTCACTATAAGCTACAACAAACAGGTTGATGGTGCTCCTATGGAGAATGCTCTGAAGATAAGCCCAATAGTACCTGTCTATGAAAAAGAACGGTGTTACATTTGGTGGTCCTGTTGGTGGTATGAGCGACCGACAGAATCCCTATGCGCGAACTGTATCATAATAAGGATAATCATCTTGACTATTGGCATGTATTCGGAAATATGTATGTTGACATTACCCCTGTCAAGGGGCTGTTGTTTTCGCTCAAATTTCGAGTCGACTATACTACATCATTCATTAATGCACTGACGCATACCTTTGCATCAGATGTCGTGAATAACAATACAGCAAGAACCGACCTTGGTCAGACCAACAATACTAATTACACATGGTCTAACACTCTGAACTATCTCTTTGATATAAAGAATACTCATCATTTCAATGTACTTCTTGGTTCAGAAATCAATAAGCAAACTTATCTTGATTTTTCATGCTATTTCTGAGGGATATGCTCTGGAGTCAGTGGAATATATGTACCCAAATGCAGCAACTGGTACAGCTCGTAACACTGGTGCAATGGTTGGATACCGTCTGGCTTCATTCTTTGGTAAGGTTGACTATAACTACAACGACTTGCTTCTTGCATCTTTCACACTACGTCATGACGGTTCAAGCCGTTTTGGAAAGAACAACCGTTGGGGGTAATTTCCTGCAGCATCACTGGGTTTCCGTATCTCACAGCTACTTAAAAAGACTGGCTTGACGACCTGAAGTTTCGTCTTTCTTGGGGTAAGACCGGTAATCAAGGCATTGACAATAATGCACACTATGGCTTGTATGTTGCCGACTATGGTCTTGAGCGTACTACATCAACAGCCTACGACCTCAATCTTGCAGGTAGTGGCACCTTCCCATCAGGCTATCGTGCAATACAGACAGCTAATGAGAACTTGAAGTGGGAGACAACCACACAATATAATATAGGTATTGACTATAGTCTGTTCCGCAGCAGTCTTTATGGAACAGCCGATTTCTATATCAAGAACATTACAGATATGCTTATCAACCCAGGATACCTTGCAGCAAAGGGAGAGGGTGGAAGCCAGTGGCAGAACGGGACCATCGCTTCATGACTGGGGTATGGAACTTACCTTAGGTTACCGTAAGAACTTTTCTAATGGCTTAGGCATCGATATTAATAGTAACATTGATCTCTTCCGTAATCGTGTTACATCTCTTCCAAAGACAACAACAGGTGCTTATGCACACACCTCAAAGCAGAATATTGTTGAGGCAAAAAAACCTTATGGTAGTATTGTAGGATATGTTGTTGACGGACTCTTCCAAAACCACATGGAGGTTTATGCGTCAGGTCAGCCTAACGCTCGTGTAGGTGGTCTGAAATATGCTGACCTGAATGGGGATGGACGTATCAATCAGGATGACCAGACATGGATTATGAATCCCGTACCTGCATTCTCTTATGGTCTGAATGTTGCGGTGAGTTACAAGAACTTTGATCTCAGTATGTTTTGGCAAGGTGTAGCCGATCAGGATATCTACAACAATCAGAAATTCCAGACAGATTTCTGGAGTATAACTGATGCAGGTTCAAACAAGGGAAACCGTATGCTTAATGCATGGACATCCGATAATACTGATTCTTCAATCCCAGCTCTGACAACTAACAATACTGCTGACGAAGGTCGTGTTTCTACGTATTATGTTGAAAACGGTTCTTACCTGAAGCTCCGCACACTGCAACTTGGGTATAACGTTCCTGAGAAGTTTATCTCAAAGCTCAAGATGTCCAGCCTCAGAGCATATATCTCAGGTCAGAATCTTCTGACACTCAAGAGTTCCAGTCTGACATGTTCAGATCCAGAGAATCCAAACTGGGCTTATCCATTTACCTACATCTATTTCATTTGGTCTGCAGGTAGGATTCTAAAGATAAAACGATATGTTCATCATAAAAAGATTATAACAATGAAAACAATCATATATAATAATATCAAAAAGGCTTGTATGACTCTTTTGCCTGGTAGGTTCCTTGGCAAGTTGTAACGATTATCTGGAGTATAAGCCAACAGCAGTTGTCGATGAGCAGCAGGCATTCCAAAACCCTGATGAGATGGTGAATAGTGCCTATGCCATGCTGGGTGATGACTGGTATGGATACCCTTTCAATCTCTGGGCATACGGTGATGTGGCGTCTGATGATGTCTCTCAAGGGTGGTTCAGGAACCACAGATACAGATTATCATCAGGTGGAGGTATTCACAACTCTTACCCCTACATTAGGACATCTTGACGAGTTGTGGTATCATCTCTATATTGCTGTCAGCCGTTGTAATCGTGCTCTCGTGGCACTGCAGGATAATGGTGAGGCGAAACTCGGCGCTGAGACAACAAAACAGCGTATTGCTGAGGTAAAGTTCCTTCGTGCTCATTTCTATTTCAAACTTAAGATGGTGTTCAATAAAGTGCCTTGGATTGACGAGGATGCTTATCGTAATAACAGTCAGGAGCAAATTAAGAATGATGAGTATACTGCAGAACAGCTATGGGAGAAAATCATTGCTGACTTTAAGGAGGCTTACGATGTTCTTCCAGCAACGCAGTCTCAGGGCGGACGTGTCAATAAAGTTGCTGCCGCCGCTTATCTTGCAAAAATGTTATCTTGAGAAAGGATGGGGTGATGGCTACGAGGGTAGTACAGGTGCCAACTTTGTCAATAAGGAGGATATGAAGAAGGTTGTTGAATACACTGATGTAGTGAAGAGCTCACAATATGGCTATCTTGAGGACTATGGTGACATATTCCTTCCAGAGCATCACAACAGTAAGGAAAGTATATTTGCAGTACAACATTCTAATTACGAGGATGACCACACAACTTACGGACGTGGCAACTGGTCAAATGTTCTTAATGGTGTATGGGGTAGATGGGTCATGCGGATGGGATTTCCTAAGCCATCACAGAACTTTCGTAAATGCTTTCAAAACTCACAACGGACTTCCACAGTTTAATGACTATGCGGATGAAAATGCCCACCCAGTAAATGGAGCACCATCATCTCAGAAATGGGATCCAAGATTGTTCCATACAGTGGGCATGCCTTCATTCCCTTATAAGTACGAGGGAGCCTACACGCTGACAACTGCGAACTCACGTACGCCTAACACCTATGGTTATTATTGCTCTATGAAAGAGGTTCCGCAGCGTTCAAAGGAGAGACATACAACAGCCCATGGCAGTCTTTCGCAATGAATGACTATGTAATTCGCTATACTCAGTCAATGCTCGACCGCGCTGAGGCTCTTATCGAATTGGACCGTTTTGTTGAGGCACGCCAGATTATCAACGATATCCGTCAACGTGCAGCCAACTCCATCAATAAGCATATCTCTTATGCCGCTAATCAGTGTGAGATAAGTCTCTATCCTGATACATACTTCCAGAATAAGGAGAAAGCTCGTTTGTGTCTGCGCTGGGAGCGTCGTATAGAAATGGGTATGGAGCATGAACGTTTCTTTGATCTCCGCCGCTGGGGTCTTCTCTCAACAACTCTAAACAATTACTTTAAGAAGGAGCAGAACGATGAGTACAATGGACAGAAGTATGCGCAGTATATAAGGGTGCACATTTCACGCCAGGCAAGAACGAGTACTTCCCTGTACCTTATCCACAGTTGTATTACATCCCAGGACTTTACTCTCAGAACAGAGGATACTAAGTTAGAGAAAAAGTAAAATAGACAGAAATTATGAAAAAGATATCAATCATATTAACGGTATTAGTTGCGCTTATCTTTACTGCTTGTCAGGACAAGGATATCGAAAAGAGCTCCAATGCGTCTTCAGGCTATCAATGCTGAAGAGATAACAGGTAATCTTACAGGTGATGACTATACGGACATACCACAGCTAACACTGGTACCAGTCAATGTATGTTATGGTTTTATGAAGGAAGTACATTGCTTTCTTCGGAGACTGTGACAGGCAACAGTTTTACGCACAAGAGTGTTCAGACCAACGTTCCTTTTGTTTATGTCTTCAAAGTTAGCGACGGTGATAATGTCTCTTCTGGTGTAGTAAAGAATTATACACGTGAGGGTGCAACACAGATTACAGGTCTTTCTATGTCCCAGGTTGAGAAGGGACGTGGATATGACGCTGCTATCACATGGAATAAAAACTACTGATGCCACATCCATCGACTTAATAGCTACCAATGGCACACAGACTATTCATGAGACCCTCTCAGGTTCTGTTTATAGCTATACAATTCCTAACGTAGTATATGGCGACACATGGAACGTTACTCTGCGTGCTATCAACGATAAAGGAACCTCAATGGCAACAACGTCAAGCCTGAAGATTGGTAAGACGGCTATCGCATTCCTCAGCATATATGCTACGCCAGAGGAACTCATTGCTAATGGTGACGATGACGAAGCGTCTGCATGGCTGTGGCTTCATAAAACATATCCTAACGCACAGTTCGTTTATTTCGGTAATATTAAGTCGGCTACCGACATGGAGCCTTATCGTGTGGCATTTTGGTTGCGTGACCTTGAGCAAGGTACAGAGGATGATGTATGGAGTCTTCCAGCGGTTGTGAATTCAGCAACACCTTACATCTCAGAATGGTACAAAAATGGTGGAAATATACTGCTCTGGCAGCATGCAACAGCTTACCTCACTAACCTTGGTCGCTTTGAGCAAAGCCTATTCCGAGGAAATGACCATACTATCGGTATTGGACGTGGTGGTATCAATAATGATAACTGGAGTATGGGTGCATGTTTGAACATCGAAGGAAGTCTCATAGACTTCACTACTCACCCTATCTATAAGGGGATTCCAGTACGTATTTCTAACGGCATCAAACTCATTGATATGAAGGGACCTGGATGGACAGAGGATCATAACTGTCTCATACTTCAACATCCCTTCTGTACTGTCTGGCATAGCTAATGACAAACTCTCTGCCTATACTACAATAACAGAGACTTACGGCATATATCCTCTTGGCGTATGGGATTCGCAAATAAAGGTCAGTTTCACAACTCAATGTATGGGAATGCCGTCAGGGCAACAGTGACTTCAAGGGTACAGCAATCTGTATCGGTAATGGTGGTTGCGAATTTCTCTATGCGTAATGCTGATGGCTCTGCAGATGTGAGTGCCCATCCAAAGAACAACGTCAACCAGGAGTCAATCCTCAAGTTGGCTAAGAATAGTATCGAATATCTCAAAAACTCGCTAACAAAACATTCTATATCAAAAGTTATGAAGCAAATACTTATAGCAACTTTGCTTATACTCATGGGATGCGTCTCGTCGGTAGCCCAGAGTCAGGTACAAGTTCTTAGTGAGCGCCATGCTATGCAGCGTATCTCTGGGCAGAAGAATTATCTTATGTTGCCTGTTGAAGAGTACGAAGAAGGGCACATGTAAAAGATAATTTATAATAACAAAATTGTCAAGGAATTCAATGTTCGTCTTGCTGTCAACAAGGTGGACTATTATGTGCCTGTTGACATTTCAGTAATTAATGGTAAGGATGCACTCATTGACGTGGACTTTTGGGGATACTGCAACAGAAGACATAGTGATATAAAGAACTATGTATGCTGGACAAAGATTGATTATACAGATAAGATAGATACGTACCAATCGTGAGTACACGCTGGCGTCCTATATATCATCATACCCCTACATACGGATGGATGAACGACCCTAATGGTATGTTTTATAAGGATGGCGTGTGGAATCTCTACTTCCAATATAACCCTTATGGCTCAACATGGGAGAATATGACATGGGGACATTCCACGTTCACTGATCTTGTGAACTGGACATATCAGGGCGATGTAATAGAGCCTGATGCCTTAGGTACAATATTTTCTGGTTCTTCTGTAGTTGATTATAAAAACACTGCCGGATTTGGAGAAGGCGCCATCATCTCTTATTACACCTCTGCAGGTCAATCACAGACTCAGAGTATGGCATATAGTACCGACAATGGTATGACTTTCAAGAAGTATTCTGATAATCCTATATTGACAAGTAATATTCCTGATTTCCGTGACCCAAAGGTTCTTTGGAATGATGAGGCTTCTCACTGGAATCTTATTCTTGCAGCAGGACAGCAGATGAATATATATAGTTCAAAGAACTTAAAAGACTGGAAGTTTGAGAGCTCTTTTTGGAGAAGGATATGGTAATCACGGCGGCGTGTGGGAATGTCCTGACCTTTTGAAAATGGGTGATAAGTGGGTACTTATCTGTAACATTAATCCCGGAGGTCCCTTTGGAGGTAGCGCAACTCAATACTTTGTCGGTTCATTTGATGGTCATAAATTCACTTGTAATTCAAAACCTGAGGTGACAAAGTGGATGGATTACGGAAAAGACCATTATGCAACTGTTTCTTTCAGCAATGCTCCAGACGGTAGAATCGTTGTTCTTCCTTGGATGAGTAACTGGCAGTATGCTAATCAGGTGCCTACACAACAGTATCGTTCTGCCAATGGTCTGCCACGAGAACTCAGTCTCTTCACTTATGAGGAGAAGACTATGTTTGCGTAAAGCCATCTCCTGAGGTATTTGCAGCCTTTGAGCAGAAACCTACAGGAAGTCTTCAGTCTGCTGCTTATCTTGAAGTTACAAATATAAAGAGTAATGCTTCCATCGTACTCAGCAATGATAAAAGGCGAGAAGGTGACGATGGTTTATGATGAAAAACTAAAACTTTCAGCATGGATCGAACAGAAAGTGGTTTGACAGACTTCAGCAATGACTTCAAAGCTAAAAACCACAGCACCTACCTATGGAACTATAAAGAAACTTCAGATTTTCGAGACAATAGTAGCATCGAAGTTTTTGATGCTGACGGAAAGATGTCAATGACCAATCTTGTGTTCCCTAACAAGCCTTATGACAAGATTCTTGCTAAGGGCTGTAAGGTAAAGGTATATAACTGGAAGAAATAAATAATATCACGAGTTAAAATAAAAGATTTCGTTCATTTACCGCAAAATAAACTCTTATAGTAACATTTATTGCGGTCAATGAACGGAATTTGAAACGTGTTCTTGCGTAAAAACTTAACTTTGCAATCGATATTAAGACAATCACTTTTACACAAAACTAAAAATTAAAGATTATGTCGAAAAACCAATAAGCTTGCTCTCTTGCCCGTAATGCTTTGTTTTTTGCGATGGGTTTCGTTGACTTGGTAGGTATTGCCTCCAACTATGTAAAGAACGACTTGCAGCTGTCGGATTCTACAGCGAATGTCTTTCCGTCCCTTGTTTTCTTTTTGGTTCCTTATCTTTTCCGTACCAACAGGTATGTTGATGAATAAGATTGGACGTAAAAAGACAGTGCTTATCAGCCCTTGTTGTTACCTTATTCTCTCTTCTCCTGCCACTTCGGCGAGTCATACGGCTTAATGCTCGTATCGTTTTTCATTGCTTGGAATAGGCAATGCGTTGATGCAAACATCGTTGAATCCACTGGTGTCAACGGTGATGAAAGGTGGAAATTTGGCGTCAACACTCACTTTCGGGCAGTTTGTTAAGGCGATAGCGTCTTTTATAGCTCCTTATTTCGCTATATGGGGAGCGCAGGCAAGCATTCCTGCCTTTGGTCTTGGATGGCGTATTCTCTTCCCAATTTATTTGATTATTGGTGCTCTTGCAACCCTTCTGCTCTTCTCAACGCCTATAGAAGAAGAACCTATTGAAGGCAAAAGCAAGCTCTTTTTGCAGAATGTTTCAGCCTATTGGGTAAACCTATTGTGTTGCTTAGTTTCCTTGGTATTATGTGTCACGTTGGTATTGATGTTGGTACAAACACAGCACTACAAAGATTTTGATGGAGCGTTTAGGTATGTCATTGAATGATGCAGCTTTTGCAACTTCCCTCTATTTTATCTTCCGTACTATCGGATGTCTGACCGGTTCCTTTTTCCTTCGTGTAATGAATAATAAGTTGTTCTTCATTATCTCTGTTGTGATGATGGCACTCTATGTGCGGCTTGGCTGTAGGAACATCAAAGACAGTGCTCTTTTGTTGCGATAGCACTTGTGGGTTATGGTAACAGTAATATCTTCTCAATGGTCTTCGCACGTGCTTTGCAGAGTGTTCCAAACAAGCAGAATGAGGTGAGCGGACTGATGATTATGGGTCTTTTTCGGTGGTACCATCTTTCCACTCTTGATGGGTTTTGCCAGCGATGGATTCGGTCAGGTGGGTGCTGTTGTCGTAATGGCAGTGGGTGTACTCTACCTCTTTTCTTATATTCCAAAGATGAATAATAAATAATACAGATATGAAACAGTTAATCGTTGGCCTCGAGAGGCGTTGTGGGATTGTCTTCAGAGGACGAAAGCTTGGTGGCACCTGCAACTTCGCTTATCATACAGGACAGTTTGGGCATGATTCGTTGGCTATTAGTGCTGTCGGAAATGATGCTTTGGGTAAGGAAACACTCGATGAATTTGAATAAAAAGGCGTAAAATACTTGATGCCAGAAGTGGATTATCAGACAGGAACGGTGCTGGTAGAGCTTGATGATGAGGGTATTCCTACCTATGATATCAAAGAGGGAGTAGCTTGGGATAATATACCATTTACTACGGAGATAGAAGAAGCTGCCAAGAACTGCCGTGCGGTATGCTTTGGCTCACTTGCACAGCGCAGTAGTGTAAGTCGTCAGACGATACAGACATTCCTCGAAGCAACGCCCAAGGACTGTCTGAAGATATTTGATATCAACCTTCGTCAGAACTTCTATACAAAGGAGATTATTACTCTTCGCTGCAGCATGCTAATATTCTCAAGATTAATGATGAGGAACTTGTAACTATCGGTCGTCTTTTTGGTTATCCAGGTCTTGATATTGAAAATAAGTGTTGGCTGATATTAGGAAAGTATAACCTTGATATGCTTGTGTTGACCTGCGGTGTCAATGGTTCGTATGTTTTTCGCACCAAACCTCAAGTCGTTCCAAGAAACACCGAAGGTTGAGGTTGCTGATACTGTAGGTGCAGGTGATTCCTTTACAGGTGCTTTCACTTCAGCCATCCTTGCGGGTATGCCTATCACTGATGCTCATAAGTTAGCAGTAGAGGTTAGTGCCTATGTCTGCACACAGAATGGTGCTATGCCAAAAGCTTCCTAAGGAGTTATTAGATAAAAATAAAGTAAATTATTTCTTTCCTTTATACGTGATATTGTTTCCGTGTGGGATAATTTTATGCTCATCGTATTTAGTTCAATAGGCAAGGGATAATTGGTATTTAGACAAACTACATGGTCCGAATTGATTGAGTAAAGTGTGACTTTTCTCGATTAATTCGGACTTTTTAGTGTGTCAGTCTAGGAGTTCTTAATATGTAATTTATGACCTCCTTTTTCATTCAATGCCCCTCTCATCGAATTACTTTTCATGAAAATAAATCTCATGAAGATAAATATTTCTTTTTCACCCTTAATTCCGCAGCATAAATTCTTGAAGAACTCCAAGTGTCTGAGAAACAAAGTTCTCGAAACACTTGGATATGTCAGAAATTTCACCCTATCTTAGTGCTACCAACATAACAAATAAGCAAATATCTGACATGACAAAGGTAGCAATTAAAAACGAGAATATCACTTCTTTCGGAGGAATTTATCACATTATGGACGTTTTCTCAAAGTTGGGCTTTGAAAAACTTACCGAATCTGTATTGGGCAAACGTGGAAGTAGCGGCAAAGCATTCAGCCATGGAAGTATTTTCGGCTCTCTCTTCTTCAGTTACCTTTGTGGTGGAGAATGCCTTGAGGACATCAATGTGCTTATAGGGCAGTTCAGACAGAGACCCTGATACGCTATTACCCGGTGCCGACACTGTGGGGCGCGGACTAAAGGAGCTTGCCGAGAAAAATATTGTCTATAAGAGCGAGACCTCCGACAAGTCGTATAGTTTCAACTACGGCAGAAAAGTTGAATACCTTACTTTTACGAATGATACGGAGGATGGGGCTTATAAAGGTGGGTAGTCATGTTGACTTAGACTTTGACCATCAGTTTATTCCAGCCCACAAGTTCGATGCAAAAGTATTCTTACAAGCAGGATTTTGGCTATTTCCCAGGTTGGGCTTCCATTGGGGAATCATAGTCGGAGGTGAGAATCGTGACGGAAACACCAATGTGAGATTCCATCAAGAAGACACGCTCCGTCGCATTATGGACCGTGTAACCTCAGAACTTGGTGTGGTAATAGAGCGTTTCCGTGCTGATTGTGGATCGTTTTTCAAAAGGAAATTATCCAAAACCGTAGAGCAGCGCTGCAACACGTTCTGTATACGTGCTGCCAACTGCGGCAGCCGATGTGAGGACTTCCCGCCAGCTGAAAGAATGGAAGAGTGTTGAAGTTGGCTATGAGAGATGCGATGTCACCTCCGTCAGTATGGACAACTAATAGAAGGAAAGTCATACAGGCTTGTCGTACAGCGTAGTCCTTTGAAAGACAAGGAAGGCAAGCAACAGACGGATATGTTCGGAGTAATATACACATACCGCTGTATCCTCACCAATAACTGGATGTCTACCGAGAAAGACATCATTACATTTTATAATGAGCGTGGAGCAAGCGAAAAGAACTTCGACATACAGAACAATGACTTTGGCTGGTCGCATTTGCCCTTTTCCTTTATGGCTGAGAACATGGTTTTCATGATGGTTACCGCCATGCTGAAGAACTTCTATCTCTATCTCATCCGTAATATCAGTGAGAAGGTCAAGCCATTGAAAAAGACAAGCAGGCTGAAAGCCTTTATCCTACATTTTGTCAGCGTGCCAGCAAAATGGGTGAGCACTGGAAGGCAGAACGTTCTGAACCTATATACAAATAAAACCTACTACTCTGAGGTCTTCCTTGAATAAACATCATTTTTGGTGGTTTTTCATACTTCCCCATTGGTTTGGGTGGGGGTTTTCATGTCTATGCAAGAACCAAGAACCCCAGAAAATCCCCATATCAATGGATAAACCCCAAAAATGTCACTTCAATATATAAAAGTACCTCACAAGGAATAATGCTGCGGAATTGAGGTTCACGTAAATAATTATCATGAAAGTAATTCGCAAAAGGGGGATGAATTGATACTTAATTTATATCTAAATCTCTATCCTTCATTAAACGATAATGATATAGATAAGCCTTTGTTAACTTTATGGTTTGGTGATATGTCTTATATTCTTGTAGGCATTTTTATTAGCTTTTTGTACCTTGGTATATCTCGGCATAACTACTCTGCCTACGTTGCAAAAAGAAATAACCAGCTTAATGACATAACAAAAGATTGTTCTTAAATGAACCGATAGCGTTTAAATAGAGCGCAAAAATTTATTAAAAAGTTTACTCAAAAAGTGAAAAATCTAACTGTTAAGACCTACCTTTGTAAAGTTTTTCTATTATGAGTAAATACAATTCTGGAGAGTGTTAAAGTCTTTTTCTAATAGATTACAAGGACTCATTATGGTAAAGAACGAGCTATTCAGACAGTGTCTTGCAGCAGTACCTGCAGAACAAAAAGCCCAATTTGAACTTTCTTTTGGGATTGCAGAACGTATCCATGAAGTGTTATCTAAGAAAGGATTAACACAAAAGGACCTTGCAAAACAACTACATAAACGTGAGTCAGAAATATCTAAATGGCTTACGGGGAGGCATAACTTTACAATGCAAAACTATCGCTAAGATAGAAACTGCATTAGATTGTCAGTTGATTAAAATAGCACAATAAAGAAGGTACAGGAATTCTGCTAAGGTTGAGCTTCTGTATCTCTTAGCCTAAAATAATGAAAACCTAAAACCTATAAATATGATTTCAAATTTTGTAAAAACGCTTTTTACCACTCACAGCTTTTTGGTTGTGTACAAGGAATGCTGCGACTCCTAAGAAACAACAAAAAGCCTAACATTATATACATCATGTGTGATGATATGGGGTATAGCGACCTTGGCTGTTACGGACAACAGTACATCCTTACACCGAATATCGACCGAATGGCAAAGGAAGGTATGCGTTTACACAAGCGTATGCAGGTGCTCGGTGAGTGCTCCATCGCGTGCCTGCTTTATGACAGGACAGCATTCTGGACATACGGAAGTACGAGGAAACAAGGAATATTGGGCACCAAGTAAAACCTATCTATTACGGAAAAAAATCGCGATTTCAGCGTTGTTGGTCAGCATCCTTACGATCCAGAGCATGTTATTTTTGCCTGAGATAATGAAAGAACAGGGCTATCGCACGGGTATGTTTGGTAAGTGGGCTGGAGGTTACGAAGGTTCTAAGTCAACACCAGATAAGCGAGGTGTCGATGAATTCTATGGATATATCTGTCAGTTCCAAGCACATCTTTATTATCCAAACTTCCTCAATGAATATAGCAGGGAGTGTGGAGACAGTGCAGTTAAACGTGTTGTGATGCAGAATAATATCGATTATCCGATGTTTGGCGAGCAGTATGCACAACGTAAAGACTACTCAGCCGACCTCATACATCAGCACGCTTTGAGTTGGCTGAAACGACAAAGTAAAGACAAACCATTCTTTGGTATCTTCACTTATACGCTTCCACATGCTGAGTTAGCACAACCAGAGGATTCACTAGTTGCATTCTATAAAAAGAAGTTCTTTGTAGATAAGACTTGGGGAGGGGCAGGAAGCGTCGCGCTATAATGCTGTTGAACACACACATGCACAGTTTGCTGCAATGATAACACGCTTGGATACGTATGTGGGAAATCCTCCATGCGTTAGACGAGCAAGGACTTGCAGAAAAACACTCGTTATCTTTACCAGTGATAATGGTCCTCATGAGGAGGGTGGAGCAGACCCTGCATTCTTCAATCGTGATGGCAAGTTGCGTGGAGTTAAGCGTCAGTGCTATGAAGGTGGAATCCGTATTCCATTCATCGCACGCTGGAAGGGAAATATAAAGGAAAATGTGACGAATGATCTGCCCTTTGCTTTCTACGACCTAATGCCAACATTCTGTGATGTGGCTGGTGTGCATAACTTCCCGAAACAATTCGTCAATAAGAAGAAGACTGTCGATTACTTCGATGGAATCTCTATTTTTCCAACCCTAATGAGCGATGAAAAGGCACAAAAGAAGCATCCGTACCTTTATTGGGAATTTGCTGAAACCAATCAGATAGCTGTACGCATGGGGGATTGGAAGTTGGTGGTTATTCGTGGTGTCCCACATCTGTATAATCTTGCGACCGACCTCCATGAAGACAGAGATGTGGCACAGGAGCACCCCAATGTCGTTGACCAAATGGTGACCATTATCTATCAGGAGCATGTTGATAACCCGTTGTTCCCAATAACAATGCCGATGAAAAGGGGAAAATAAGGTGTTGGGTGTTGGATGATAAGGGTATCTAAAAAGGGATGCACGGTCTGTGCATCCCTAAATTATATTGTGAAAAGAATATTCTTAAAACGTCTTGTTGGTACAAGTTTTACTATTGTAAGCGTAAGCTTGGAACGTTTGAAGGAGTTGTCTGATGAGCGTTTAGAAACTCTTCAACCAAGCCTTCAGGTCCATCATCATTTCCTCGTGGTAACGGAAGCCAATCTTGCTACCCCAACCATGACCACCACCAGGATAAACATGGAGAGAACCACGGACGTCATTGCGGTAAAAGCTCGGTGTAGAAGTTCACACCATTTGCTGGTGGAACAGTGTCGTCATCATCGCTGAGTGCAATGAACGTACGAGGTGTAACACGGCTCACGTTCATGTCAGCACTATACTTTTTTTCTCGTCGCGCTTGCTAGGGTTCTTACCAAGGAAGTTTAGACGACTTCTGTCGTGTCCGTAACCTTCCATCATTGAGATAACTGGATGAAGAGAATCAAAGAGTTCGGTTTTGCCTCACCTTGGCTTCTTGTGGCAATTGTTGCTGCAAGATGACCACCAGCAGAGAAGCCCATGATACCGACATCGTTACGGTTAATCTTCCAGCTTGTTGCATTCAGGCGTACGAGTTTCATCGCTTGTTCAGCATCTGAAACAGGGACTTCAGGTTGACCGTGTGGCATACGATACTTCAGGACGATGGCTGCAATACCCTGATTTTTGAAAGAATTCTCCCCAGTCATAACCCTCTTTTTCCATTGAAAGTGTTTCGTATGCGCCACCAGGACATATCACTACTGCACGCCCAGTAGCTTGTTTCTCCATTGGAAGGAAGACACGAACCTTAGCCGTGTCGCTCTCATCACCATTGTTATAGGGAGGACGACCATTATAGAGTTTTTACGTCAAAAAGAACTCTGGGCAGACATCGTTATAGCAGCTGAAGCCAATCCTATTACGAGAAAAAGTTTTTCTTAATTTCATTCTATTCGTTATTTTTGTTTGCTCATTTTATCCTCTTCTTTTCAGTTATATTTAGCTGATCTTTATGAACAGAATAATATCAGTTACTGCCATCGAGAAGAGAAATAAATCGTAAGTTTTTAAATGTGCAGTTGCAAAGTTAACAAAAAAATATACGGTTTCAATGGTAGATGTTTAGAGTTTTTATTATATTTGCAGACAGAAATGACAAAAAGGTTTGCTGTATAAACGATTTTTTTAATAATTTCGTGTTAGCGTTAACAACTTCCTTTCTGGTGCCGTTTTCTGATATCATCAATATGCAAGAATCAATATACAATCAAAAGATGCACGTATTAGATAAATTTCGCTATTGTCCCGTCTGTGGGAGTAAGCACTTTGTTGAACAGAATGAAAAAGTAAACGTTGTGCGAGTTGTGGCTTCGAGTATTTCTTAAATCCGAGTTCGGCTGTCGCTGCATTTATTCTGAATGAGCAGGGTGAACTGCTTGTAACCCGTAGAAAAACTCGACCCAGGACGAGGAACATTGGACCTCCCTGGTGGATTCTGTGATATTGACGAGACAATCGGAGAAGCGTTGATGCGTGAGGTGAAGGAGGAAACTAATCTTGTTATAAAGGAAAAACGCTACTTCTGTTCTCTTCCGAATAAGTATCGATATAGTGGTTTTGATATCCCAACATTAGATGCCTTCTTTGTCTGCAGGGGTAGAAGATGAGACAATACTCAAGGCTGCCGATGATGTCGCTGAGCACTTTTGGCTACCATTATCGGAAGTGCATACCGAGCAGTTTGGACTCCGTTCAATCCGTCAAAGCACTATATGATTTTCTACAAATAGAGTTGAAAAACTTAAAAAGTAGAAAATTTGTCTATTATATAAGGTGTAAGCAAAAAGTTTAAGTACTTTTGCGCCCTTGGAAAAAGTACAAGATTGATTATGCAAGAAAACTTGGTAATAGTAGAGAGCCAGCAAAGGCTAAGACCATTGAGAAGTTCCTCGGTAAAGATTATAAGGTGATGTCATCTTATGGACATATCCGTGACTTGAAGAAAAAGGAACTTAGCATTGACCTTGATACGTTAACTCCTGATTACGTCATTCCTGAGGAGAAGAAAAAAGTAGTCAGTGAACTGAAGAAAAGTGCAAAGCAGCCAAGAAAGTTTGGTTGGCATCCGATGAGGGACCGCGAAGGGAGAGGCTATCAGCTGGCACCTTTGTGAGGTGTTGAGATTGGACGAAGATAAAACCAATCGCATTGTTTTTCATGAGATTACCAAACCAGCAATATTGAAAGCCATCGAGTCACCACGTCGTTTGGATATGAATCTTGTCAATGCACAGCAAGCGCGTCGTGTACTTGACCGATTGGTAGGCTTTCGCCTTTCACCCGTATTATGGCGCAAGGTGAAACCTGCTTTGAGTGCAGGACGTGTACAGAGTGTTGCCGTTAGGTTGATTGTTGAGCGTGAACGCGAGATACAAAACTTTAATACGGAACCTTACTATCGTCTGAACGCTGTCTTTGCTGTAACCAATGAGGATGGCTCGCAGAATGAAGTTAAGGCTGAGTTGAGCAAACGTTTTAAGACACATGAAGAGGCGTTGGAGTTCCTTGAACTATGTAAAAACGCTAAGTTTAAGGTTTCATCGATTGCTAAGAAACCTTTGAAGCGTATGCCAGCTCCTCCATTTACGACTTCAACACTTCAGCAGGAAGCGGCTAGAAAGCTTGGCTTTACAGTAAGTCAGACAATGATGGTTGCTCAGCGTTTGTATGAGGCAGGTCGTATCACCTACATGCGTACCGATAGTGTGAATATCTCTTCATTGGCTATCAATACTTGTAAGCAGAGATTGAACGACTCTATGGAGAGAATTACGGAAAGGTAAGAAAATATCAGACACATAGTAAGGGCGCCCAAGAAGCACACGAGGCTATTCGTCCTACGTATATCGACCAGGTTTCTATTGAAGGAACAAGTCAGGAGAAGCGTCTGTATGACCTTATCTGGAAGCGTACTATTGCTTCGCAGATGGCTGACGCACAGATAGAAAAGACTACTGTAAACATATCTCTTGAAAGTGAAGAAGGCAAGAACGCTACAGATTTGCAGTTTGTTGCGAATGGCGAGGTGATTGCTTTTGAAGGTTTCTTGAAGGTTTATCACGAGTCAACAGATGACGACGAAAAACGCTGAAGAATTCTCATGCACTGCCAGTAATGCACGAAGGTGAAGAGCTGGAACGTCGTGAGATTATCTCAACAGAGCGTTACTCACAAGGTCCTAACCGTTACACGGAGGCAAGTCTTGTGCGTAAACTCGAAGAACTCGGTATTGGTCGTCCATCAACATACGCCCCAACAATCTCTACCATTCAGCAGCGTGAGTACGTACAGAAAGGCGATCGCAAAGGAGAGGAACGTAAATATGTCGTTGATTCACTGCTTGGATTGAAGATTACATCTAAGACCAAGAAGGAAATGGCTGGTGCTGATAAAGGGTAAGCTTATCCCAACAGACATTGGTATCGTGAGTAAACGACTCTTGATGATAAGCTTCCCAGACATCATGGACTATAACTTCACAGCAAAGGTGGAGCAGGAGTTCGATAAGATTGCAGAAGGAAAAGCTGAATGGAACAAAGAGATGAAGACTTTCTATCAGGATTTTTGAACCTGAAGTAGAGAAGGTGATGAATGCTCGTTCAGAACATAAGGCTGGTGAACGCGAGTTGGGTATTGACCCTAAGTCTGGCAAACCAGTATTTGTAAAGATTGGTCGTTTTGGACCAGTGGTACAGATTGGTAGTGCTGACGATGAGGACAAGCCACGCTTCTCTCAGCTTCCTTCTGATAAAGAGTATGGAAACGATTACCCTTGATGAGGCTTTGAGTTATTTTAAGTTGCCACGTAACCTTGGACAGTTTGAAGGTACAGATGTCGTGATTGGTGCAGGACGTTTTGGTACTTACGTACTCCACGATAAGAAGTACATCACTACCAAAGGAGGAAGATCCACTCACGATTAGTCTTGATGCAGCAATCAACCTCATTCAGAAGAAGCGTTTGCAAGATGCACAGCGTCACTTGAAGACCTTCAGTGAAGATGCTAAGATGGAGGTGATGAATGGTCGTTATGGTCCTTATATTGCTTATGATGGTAAGAACTATCGTATGCCTAAGGCACTTCATGAGAAGGCAGCAGAGCTTACTTACGAACAGTGTATGGATATCGTAAAGAATGCACCAGAGCCTAAGCGTAAAAAGTAAATGAAGATAAGCCCCACGGATAAGGTGATGGGAAATATCCAGCACGGCAAATGATAACGACAGACGGATGGATGATTAATAAATCGTGAGTATGACAGAATATTCAGATGAATGCAAACCGCTTCGTATCATTCTTGTTGGTTATATGGGAGCCGGGAAGACGACAGTGGGGCGCGCTTTTGTCGAAGGCGTTGAACATTCCGTTCTACGATTTAGATTGGTATATTGAGAGCAGAATGCGCAAGACGGTGAAGCAAATCTTCGATGAAAAGGGAGAAAAATGGCTTCCGCTTAATAGAGCAGTCGATGCTTCACGAGGTGGCTGAATTTGAAAATGTTATTATCTCTTGTGGTGGTGGTACACCGTGTTTCTTTGATAATATGGAGTATATGAATGGCCAAGCGGAGACGGTTTATCTGAAAGCTGAGACCGACGTTCTTTACAAGCATCTGCTGATGGGTAAGTCTATACGCCCCTTATTGCTCAACAAAACACCTGACGAGGGTAAACCCTATTTATCCGCAAGCAATTGGAGCATCGTGAACCATTCTATGCGAAGGCTAAGCACGTTCTTGACGTTAGTCTTATGGATAGTTACGACAAGATACAGATCTCTGTAACGCATCTCCTTGAGTTATTAAAGCTGGAGGCGTCAGAAAGTCAGAAGTTAAATAGCTGAAATTCAATAGTCGAATTCAGACTTTCAAAACAATTTATTGATTAATTCTAGATTATATATAGGGACAGAAGAATAGAAATGAAAAAGTGGACGATTGAAGATTCTCAAGAGTTGTACAATATCTCAGGATGGGGGACATCTTACTTTGGTATTAACAATAAGGGTGATGTGTTTGTAACACCTTGTAAAGACAATACGGAGGTTGACCTGCGTGATGTTATGGACGAACTTGCTCTGCGCGATGTGACACCTCCAGTGTTGCTCCGTTTCCCAGATATCCTCGATAATCGTATTGAGAAAACATCCTCTTGCTTTGAGAAAGCAAAGAAGGAGTATGATTTTAAAGCAAGAGAACTTCATCATCTATCCTATTAAGGTAAATCAGATGCAACCAGTCGTTGAGGAGATTATTTCTCATGGACGTAAGTTTAACTTAGGTCTGGAAGCTGGTTCAAAACCTGAATTACACGCTGTGATAGCTGTACAATGCCAGAGTGATTCGCTCATCATTTGTAATGGTTATAAGGATCAGAGTTATATAGAATTGGCTTTGTTAGCACAGAAGATGGGTAAGCGTATCTTCATTGTCGTAGAGAAACTTAACGAAATAGAACTCATCGCACGGGCTGCAAAGAAGTTGAATGTTAAACCAAGCCTTGGTATTCGCATTAAACTTGCCTCTAGTGGTTCTGGTAAATGGGCTGATAGTGGTGGCGATGCTTCTAAGTTTGGTCTTACTTCTTCTGAACTCCTGCAGGCTTTAGAGACTCTTGATAATAAGGGTTTGCATGATTGCTTGCGTCTCATCCACTTCCATATTGGTTCACAGATTACGAAGATTCGTCGTATTCAGACAGCCCTCAACGAGGCAGCACAGTATTATGTTAACCTAAGAAAGATGGGATATAATGTTGACTTTTGTTGATTGTGGTGGTGGCTTAGGGTGTTGACTATGATGGCACACGCTCTGCCAGCAGTGAAAGTTCAGTGAATTATAGTATTCAAGAATATGTCAACGATTGTGTTTATACCTTTGTTGATGCTGCCAACAAGAATGATATCCCACATCCAAACATCATTACTGAGAGCGGAAGAAGTCTTGCTGCTCATCACTCTGTCCTTGTAATTGATGTGCTTGAAACGGCCTCTTTGCCTGAAATGTCTGAAGATTTTGAGGCAAAAGATACTGATCACCAGTTGGTTAAAGACCTCTATGATATATGGGATAACCTTGATTCTCGCAATATGTTAGAGGATTGGCACGACGCAGAACAGATTCGTGAGGAGGCTTTAGAGTTGTTCTCTCATGGTATGGTTGACCTGAAGACGCGAGCCGAGATCGAGGCAATGTACTGGAGTGTATGCCATGAAATTAATAATCTGGCAAAGAATATGAAGCATGTGCCAGATGAATTGCGTAATCTGGATAAGCTCCTAGCAGATAAATACTTCTGTAACTTCTCACTCTTCCAGTCACTTCCAGACAGCTGGGCGATTGATCAACTCTTCCCAGTAATGCCACTGCAGCGACTCAATGAACGTCCATCACGTAATGCAACCTTGCAGGATATTACTTGTGATAGCGATGGTAAGATATCAAACTTTGTTGCAATGGGACGTAGCAGTCATGTTCTGCCAATCCATGCATTGAAGAAGAATGAGCCTTATTACCTCGGAGTATTCCTTGTTGGCGCTTATCAGGAAATTTTAGGGTGACATGCATAATCTCTTTGGAGATACCAATGCAGTGCATATTTCAGTGAAGGATGGACGCTATCATATTGATCAGATCTTTGATGGTGAGACGGTAGAAGAAGTTTTTGGAGTACGTTCAGTAGTAATCCTAAGAAACTCGTTCGCCAGCTTGAAATATGGGTGACAAAGAGTGTTAAGCAGGGGAAAGATTTCTCTAGAAGAGGGTAAAGAATTCCTCAGTAACTATCGTGCTAGTATCTATGGTTACACCTATTTGGAGTAAATGGTAACGTATTTGGGAAAGAGGATTCGTCAGAAAGGCTCTAAGTCCATATATCATTGACAAGCTATAGAGACGCACTGTCTGTGCATAGACATTAAATGTAACGTATAGGATGCACATGCTGTGCGTCCCTACGTTTATTTTAATACATTAGTTCATATGTTCTTTTAGATTAGTATTTTTGCTCTGTGATTGCTCTTGTTCTTGCTTGTAAAAGAGTACTCTAGTCAATTTCTATTCATAGAATAATGTTTCCTTTTTCATGAATAACAATGTCCCTCATTAAGTAAGATGTTCCCTTTCATTATGAAGAAAAATCATGATAAAAGGCTCATTAATAGGAGAATAAGTCCAGTTGAATTGCTGTTTTAAGCTACTTTATTAGAATAGTTAGTGTGTTAACGAAGATTAAATATGTAGTTTTAGTCCATCCTGTAACTTTCCCCCATAGATAAAACGTCATTAAAAACAGAGAGAAGATGAAGAAAGTCAGTTTCCGAACGATGTGTTGCCGATGAAGAATGAACTCTTTCGGCTTGCACTCCGTATCACGCTCAATAGAGCTGAGGCTGAGGACATCGTTCAGGATACGCTGATAAAGGTTTGGAACCGTCGATATGAATGGGAAGACATTGATTCTATCAGAAGCATTCAGTCTCACTATATGTCGAAACCCTATCGCTAGACCGCATCAAGAAGAAAGAGAATAACAATGACTCTTTAGAAGATGTTAAAGTCGCAGAACCTTTCTCTTCATCTAATCCTCAAGATCGAATGATTCAAGCGGATAAGATAAATCTCGTAAAACAGATTGTAGATGCGCTCCCAGAGAAACAACGAAGCTGTATGCAGCTGAGAGATTTTGAAGGTAAATCTTACAAAGAGATCGCAGAAGTCCTTGAAAATCAGTGAAGAGCAAGTGAAGGTTAACATCTTTAGAGCTCGACAAACGGTCAAACAAAAATATTTGAAAATTAGACAATTATGGATTATAAGTATATCGATCAACTTTTAGAACGTTACTGGCGTGATGAGACTCTCTTCAAGAAGAGGAAATCTTTTGCGTATGTTCTTCTCACAGGAGGACATTCCAGCTGCGTTGCTACTGTATTGTGACCTGTTTGTCTATGAGCAGAACGAAAAGGAGATGGAAAAGTTGGGTGATGACTTTGATCAAAAGAATCCTTGAATGATACAAGAAGACGAGCCTGTCAAGGCACGCGTGATAACAATGCATCATCGTCTTATGCCACTCTTTAAGGCTGCTGCCGTAGTGGCAATTCTCCTTACCTTAGGTAATGCAATGCAGGCTGCTTTCTCTGATGGTGATGTACGTCAGGTGACCTCAAGCGCTGCAGCTGTTGAGCATTCTAAGAAGGGCCTATCTGTTGCAAAGGCTGACTCAGTAGTCAGTGATACCTTGCAGCATAAGATGGAGTTACCTGTGTCAACCATTACAAAAATAAGACAATTTCTATGCTTTCTCTATAAAATAATCATTTTAAGTAAAAACAAAACGAGGCTGTGAAGTCTCAATTCTCTCAAATTTTTCATAACATACTAACGTAGAAGAGCCGATACTCCTTGTGAGTGTCGGCTCTTCTATGATCAGACGCTCTGTTTTAATCCATACCCCTTAATTCATAACTCATAATTAGGGCTCTGTAGGAAAAGGTGAAGAAATAGACACATAAAAAGGTTAACCCAAGTTTAACCGGTAAAAATATTTTCATAAATTTTTCGGGATGTTTTATGTAGTATTAATTTCATAAAAAGACTGATAATCAGGCATAGGATATTGTAACGAGGGAGTAAAAATCTGATTTGTAGGACACCGTCATATCAAAAATTATTTTGTTACTTTTGCACTCATGCACGCAAATGTACAGACACGATTCAACCCCTGCAACAGGTGACATGGCTCCTTATTATCGCATTAAGGAGTCATATCGTGACGTGCAGGGTCATGTACATTCGCTAATTCTGTTGAACATCGGGTTCGAACCTTCACTTACTGCTGTACAGGTTCGAAAAATTGCATACGCACTTACCGAACGCTTCAAAACCAGAAGTACATCCTCGCTTTTCAAAGAACACCTTGACGGACTTACTCCTATTGAACAGGTAAAGGCTGATGAATGGTGGAGCCGTATGGAGAACGAAGGTGGAATTGATAGGTTTAACAAGGAAGAGCAGAAGTCGCTGAGAAAATATGAGAACTACGTTGACCTTGAGACGGCAAAATATACTAACGCAAGGAATGTCGGTGCTGAGTGGCTCTGCAAGCAGACAATAGACAAGCTGCAATTAGAGGGTTTTCTGCGCAAAAACGGCTGGACGGAGAATGCGATACACACGGCTTTGTCAGCATTGATTGTTCGCACGGTATATGCTGTTTCTGAACGTTCATCTTATTATTATTTGCGCGATAACTCGGCTGCTGGTGAACTTTATAGTGGAGTTCCTGGCTGGACACCAGGAATCAATTCTCTGTATAAAGTCACTGACAAAATTATATGAACTAAAAGGAACAGTTAGAGCGTCATCTGTGCAACGTTACTGACGATCTCTTTTAATATAGACAACAAGTTGATGCTCTTCGACTTAACCAACTTCTATTTCGAGGGCAGCAAAGCGTAACAGCAACAAAGCTCAAGTTCGTACGATCAAAAAGAAAAACAGCTCTGACTGTAAGCTACTTGTACTTTGCACTATGTATCAATAAAGAAGGTTTTATACGTTATTCTTCTATCTTGAGGGTAATACAGCAGACCCTAGTCTCTGCTCAATATGATTGATACGTTAGCAAAAGAGGAATCCATCACGGACAAAAAGATACGCTCGTTGTCATGGATGCAGGTGTTTCCACGGAAGAGAACTTGGAGCTGATCAAAAGAAAAGGTTACAATTATCTCTGCGTATCCCGTACAAAAGATGAAGGACTATACGCTCAGTGATGATAACAAGAGTGTTACGGTAATGGATGCCCGTCGGCAGAAAATAACGCTGAAAGAGGTTAAGACAGAAGATGACAAGGATTATTATCTCGAAATAACATCTCCTTCGAAAGCTATGACAGAGTCGTCTATGAACAGGGTCTGGAGAGAGCGTTTTGAGATGGAACTGAAGAGAATAAACGATGGAATCTCCAAGAAAGGTGGAACGAAAACCTATGAAAAGGTTGTTGAACGTACAGGACGTGCCATACAGAAGTACCCATCTATAGCGAAGTTCTATCAGATAAGCTACATAAAAGAAGAGAAGAAACCCAAGCAGATGCTGCGCGTAGACTGGGAGATAAAAGACCTCTCTGCAATGGAGTCCGGTCACGGAGTCTACTTCCTCCGCAGCAATGTCAGGACACTTTCTGAGCGTGTGACATGGGAATACTACAATCTCATTCGTGAGATAGAATGTACAAACAGGCAACTAAAGAATGACCTCAACCTCCGTCCTATCTATCATCAGAAAGATGAGCGAAGCGACGCACACCTCTTCTTCGGTTTATTAGCCTATTGGGTGGTAAACACCATCCGCTGTCAATTAAAACGAGAAGGAGAATCCTGTTACTGGACCGAGATTGTACGACGTATGAGCACCCAGAAGCTCGTCACAACAAAAGGGAAGAATCCATTAGGTGAAACCATCGAGATGCGCCAATGTAGTAGTCCTTCGAAGCAAGCAAAACAGATATACGATAAGTTGAACTTAAAACACTCACCATTCAAAAAGAATAAAATTTGTAGGACACAGAGTCCATAAGAAAAAAACGAGGAAAGTACGATGACTGCAAAAGAAATAGGCGAAAGTGGGGGTTAAACTTGGGTTAACGATAAAAAGCACTTTCAAACTCTTGAATAACAAGTATTCCAAAAATAAGAAAGAAATTATCGCATAAAACACGAGATTAGTTTTGTTTTTAAGTTACTATCATTTTTAACAGTTTAAGCATATTGTTGAAAAATTAATGAGTTAAGTACCTATTATAAATGACAGAAGTGAGAGGAACTTAGATTTATGAGTTGTCAGGTAAAAACAAAATAACGGCTCTATAACGAATCGTGTGGGTAATTCGTCATAGAGCATAAAATATTGTTGAAAGGTATAGCCTCCAACTATACACAACTCCAGATTGACCTTAGTCTTAATACGCTTAACTCACATTAAATCCCTACCCATCCATATACGGCAATGGTGTTAACCCTTCGCACATGTGGTGCATACCATCCGCACCATTAGTGCTAAGCACCAGCACCACATGTGCTGAGCACCCGCACCAAATCGATGGAATATCAATACACAACCCACACGATTCGTTATAGAGCCATCAAAGAATTTCCCCCAATTAACTCAAGTTGCCAAGCAAAAATAAACGCCGATACTCTCAACGAGCTTCGGCGTTATTAGTATGTTTAACTAAGAAATCTTTTTATAATGAAAGGGAACCTCACGGCCACCTTTGTCATCCTAGATCAATCGTTAAACTTTTACCTTAATAAAATAACTAAAAACCTAAATCTATTACTACTAACCTAAACAATCTATTAACCTTTTGACGATGCAAAGGTAGATGTTTTTCAAATCTTGTACAATATTTCAAAACTCTTTTTGTTGTAAATTAGCCCTTTTCTTGACGCATATCAAGTCTTTGTGTGCGCAAACAATCAATATTTGGTTACTTTTCTTGGCTTTTTATCAGTTTTCTTGTAACTTTGCTTCAAATGATATATCAATGAGAATACTGATTGTAAATACCAGTGAGAAAACAGGTGGGGCTGCCGTTGCAGCTAACCGGCTCAAAGATGCTCTGAATAACAACGGAGTAAAAGCAAAGATGTTGGTACGTGATAAGTTGACTGACGACATTACTGTGGTTAGCCTTGGTCACGAATGGAGAAATCAGTGGAATCTATTATGGGAGACGTTTCTGTGTCTTCTGGAACCTTCATTTCTCTCGTAAGCATCTCTTTGAGATTGATATCGCCAATGCCGGAGCAGATATTACGAAGTTACGTGAATTCAAAGAAGCTGATATTATTCATCTCTCTTGGATTAATCAAGGTATGCTATCGTTGAATAGTATCAAGAAAATTTTGAGTTCTGGCAAACCCGTTGTTTGGACAATGCATGACCTTTGGTACCAGCATCAGGTATCTGTCATTATGCCCACGGCTGTCATCGTTATGAAAAATGGCTGTGGTAATTGTCCGCTTTTACCAAGTAGAGGAAGTAGGAATGACTTATCAGCAAAGGTTTGGAAGCGCAAGAAAGCTACCTATTGTTGCGGTAATATGTGGTTTTGTAACTTGTAGTCAATGGCTCGCACGACAGGCAAAGCGCAGTGGCATCTTGCGTGATTTTTAGTGTATCAAGTATTCCTAATCCTATAGACACACACGTATTTCAACCACAGGATAAGCAAGAGGCGCGAAAGAGATTACACCTTCCGCAGGACAAACGCATCGTACTCTTTGTCTCTCAGCGTGTGACAGATCAGCGTAAGGGCATGGATTATTTTGTTGAAGCTATCGAAAAGATGGTCGTTGAACATCCTGAGATGAAGGAGAATACGGGTATCGCTATCCTTGGCGGTCATGCTGAAGAACTTGAAGGGAAACTCGCTTTACGAGTTTATCCAATCGGTTATGTGACCGATCAACAACAAATCCGTGATGTTTATAATGCCGCTGATGTCTTTGTGCTTCCATCGCTTGAAGACAACCTTCCTAACACGATTATGGAGGCTATGGCATGCGGAGTGCCCTGCGTAGGCTTTAAGGTGGGTGGAATACCAGAGATGATCGATCACATTAAGAATGGTTATGTTGCTACAGAACGTGATGCAAATGACCTTGCAAAAGGCATCCATTGGGTACTTGATGAGGCTGATTATGCAAGCCTTTCAGAAGCCGCTGTGGGGAAAGTCTTACGCAGTTATTCACAGCGTAGTGTTGCAATGCAATATCTTGAAATATATAATGAGGCACTTGCCTATAAGAACTTTCGATTATGATCACATTTTCAGTAGTCACTATAACCTATAATGCAGCTGCTGTTCTGCAGCCGACACTCGATAGTGTGCTCATGCAGGACTATCCTCATGTGGAGCATATCATTATTGATGGAGCTTCAACTGACGATACGTTAGAGATAGCGAAAGCCTATCAGAAACAGTCTGATGAGACGGATAACGAACATGTTGTACGTATTCAAAAGCGAACCAGATGATGGTCTTTATGATGCCATGAATAAAGGCTTACAGCAGGCAACAGGCGATTACATCGTCTTTTTGAATGCTGGCGACCGCTTCCCTGCACATGATACATTGGAGAAAGTCGTACTAGCTGCAGTCGTTGGGGATGGAGGAGGAGTTGCCAGCCGTCCTTTTTGGTGATACTGACATCATTGATGAGAAGGGCAACTTTCTTTATCATCGTCGGCTCAGTCCGTCAGAAAGACTCACTTGGCGTTCTTTCCGTTATGGTATGTTAGTTTGTCATCAGTCTTTTTATGCTCGTTTAGATATAGCGCGTTCGCTACTTTATGATACCTCCTATCGTTATTCAGCAGATGTCGATTGGTGTATTCGTGTGATGAAGGAGGGTGAACGTCAGCAGCTTCTCTTACGCAATGTTCATGCAGTAGTTGCTAATTATGTGCAGGAGGGGCAGACAACACTTCACCATAAGGAGTCGCTTCGTGAGCGCTTCGATATCATGCGTAAACATTATGGCTTGCTTCAGACGCTGTTGCTTCATTCATGGTTTGCCGTTCGGAGTCTTATTAAATAAGTCAGGTCCTTTCGTTTAAATGCCCTTAATACGTCCTATTGATTGTTAAGGGCTGCAATTTTTGCCTTGTTTAATCGTTAGTCTAATAGGTTGTATAAAAATCTGGGAACTATAGAGCGGTTCTATGCCTTTCTCCTTCCACCTAATAAAACTTACGACAATGGAAAGAATAAGAATTAAAATGTTAGTTGCTTTGTTGTTGCTGTGCCTCTCAGTATCAGCTCAGACAGAAGTATAGTGGTATTGCTGGAGCCTCACCACGTATGGTTAAAAGCGAATAAGCAGAGTTCATCTAAGCAGACTACTCATAGTACGAAGGCGGGGACCTCGTCAACTACGATGAAGTCAAAACCTGCAAACGTTAGTAATGCGGATAGCAATAACTCAACCTATGCACCACTCCCCTGATGACAAACAGACAGGTGAGACCGAAGTGAGAGATGGCTTCAAAACCTTCTCACGTGGTATGGGGAAAGTCATTAAACGTGAAACAAAGTCGATGGGAGAAGCAGCACGTAAGATTGGTGCTGACGGTAAAAAGTTCTTCCAGAAACTTGGTAAAAGGTATCTCTGACTCCTTTAAACCAGATAGCACTACCTCCAAATAGAACTTCGTTTCATACTATATAATGCATGTTCCAAGACTACAAAGTAGTATTGGTCAGTGGTCTTGGAACATTTCTTTTTCTGTTCTCGACAAAAGAAAACGGCTTGAAAGATAACCTCAATGATGGGTGCTTTTGCCTTATCATGAAATCTGTTGAGGGCAATGAAATAAGTCATTTGTAATGTTTTGCCATTCGTAAATAATTGACTACCTTTGCCGTCCGAAACAAGATTGTTATGAATACCATCATTCCTTTTAGTCATCCCATGTATATCATGCTGAAGCCTGCTGGTTCGCTTTGTAACCTCAGGTGTAAATATTGCTATTATTTGGAGAAGAGTAAGCTATACGACAATAATAAAAACCATGTAATCACCGATGCCTTACTTGAGAAGTTTGTTAAGGAATACATCGAGGCACAGACGACACCACAGGTACTTTTTTACATGGCACGGAGGCGAGACCTTAATGCGTCCCATCTCCTTCTATCGTCGTGCGTTGGAACTGCAACGTTATTATGGACGTGGTCGTCAGATAGACAATAGTATTCAGACGAATGGTATTCTGTTGAATGATGAGTGGTGTCGTTTTTTTAAAGAGAATAATTTTCTTGTGGGTGTATCTATTGATGGGCCACAGGAGTTTCATGATGAGTATCGTCGCAATGCAATGGGGAAGCCATCCTTTCATCAGGTGATGAAAGGTATTAACCTGTTGAACAAGCATGGGGTAGAGTGGAATGCGCTTGCCGTTGTCAATGATTTCAATGCAGACTATCCGTTGGATTTCTATCACTTCTTTAAGGAGATTGGTTGCCGTTACATTCAGTTTACGCCTATTGTTGAGCGAATCGTAAATCGTGAGGATGGTTTTGACCTTAGCACCTGGTATGCAGGAGGGGGGTGAACTGACCGACTTCTCTGTCACTGCTGAGCAATGGGGTAACTTCCTTTGTACTATCTTTGACGAGTGGGTACATCATGATGTCGGCGAGTATTACATACAGCTCTTTGACGCTACTTTGGTACAAACTGGGTTGGTGTTGCGCCTGGCATTTGTACGATGGCAAAGGAATGTGGCCATGCAGGTGTAATGGAATACAATGGTGATGTCTATTCTTGTGACCACTTTGTTTATCCTGAACATAAGCTTGGAAATCTGTCTTATCAAACAATCTATGAGATGATGAATAGTGACCGACAGAAAGAATTTTCCAAGATGAAGTATCGACTCCTTCCACAACAATGTAAAAAGTGTAAATATCAGTTCGCTTGTCATGGCGAGTGTCCTAAGAATCGTTTTATACGCGATTGTTATGGTAATCCTGGTCTTAACTATCTTTGTAAGGGCTATTATCAATTCTTTGAGCACGTAGCACCTTATATGGACTTTATGAAGAAATGAGTTGGAGAATCAACGCCCACCCGCTAACGTGATGAATCAGGGTTTTTGGGTAAATTGAGATTTGATAATTCAGGATTATGATTACCTTTGTCTGCTGTGGTTTATTGCAATAGGCAGCTTTTTCATGCTTTATAAAACAGTCAACAGCAAACAGCTCCGATAGTCGTGAGGACGACCATCGGAGCTGTTCTCATATTATGGAGAATGTTTACTTGAAAATTGATAGTAATTGACCTTCTGTTATTCAGGTAAACTTACCTAAGCGATTCTGACGACATAATTGTTCAATACTTACGCCATGCTGTTTGGCTATTGTTTCCAATGTCTCGCCATTGAGAACCTTATGGTAGATAATCTTTCCATTGTCAGCCGTTGGTTCCGTACGTGGCGTGTGGTTTGAAATCTGTGTTGTAGTGTCTTTCTTGACGTGGACTATAACTTTGATTACCTCTACCCTGTATGTTCTCACGAGAGTAACCAAGGCTTGATGAGGTACCACGAACAGCGGTTGCACGTTCAGACTCTTGTGCTACGGTACTACGACGATAAACATAGTAGTCGCCTGTAACATCTTGATTAGCGAAGTCGAAGAAGAGTGCAGGGTTCAATGCTACACCTGCCAAACGAGTTTCGAAGTGGAGGTGAGAACCTGTTGAACGTCCCGTATTACCACCCAATCCGATTGGCTGACCAGCACGAACAGTCATGTTTGGACTAACAATCTGTTTAGAAAGGTGACCATAAATGGTTTCAAGTCCATTATTATGACGGATGACGATGTATTTACCATATCCGTTAGCATCATATTTTACTACGCGCACTTTACCTGCGAAAGCAGCACGGATGGTATCACCAATATACACTTTAATGTCCAATCCTTGATGACGACGACCCCAACGGCGTCCGAAATTACTTGTAATAACGCGGCTCGGTGTTGGCATGTGGAAAGCCACGAAGATCAATCTTATATACATCTGGAAGGTTACCTCACGATGTGCATAGTTGTTATTCAATCGTTATAGAGCTCTGATGATGGTTCTTCTATTTCTTCTGCTTCGCGAAGACGATTGATAACCATTGTATCTAATGCTTTGGCACGTCTGTCGATAGGTGCTTGACGGGCAAGCAGGTCTTGTGCATTTGCTGAATGAGCTGTCAAAGTTAAGAGATGTTAGTGCAAAAGCTCTAACTATTTTCTTAAAAGTCATAATCAAGTTGTTTAGTTTCAAACTCTGATGCCTGATAGGCACGGGACAGATTTTCATATCCCCTTTCTAACGACAAAATTGCAGATAAACTTTTAGAAAGTACGCAATTTTTATCGAAAGACTTCGCAAAGATAACGAAAAATATCGAATAAATTGCACATTCGCTATTTTACCCTGTTCTAACAAAGAGATAGCACGTTTTTAAGCCCTCACATGATTTATGCCAAATCGCTAAAAACAGGGCTGTTTGAGCCAGTTTGATTGTCTTTTTATACTATGAGATTTGCAGCCCAGTTAATATTAGTTTTTCTTAACGCTTTAAGCCTGTTCCATAATAAGTTATATTCCATTTTCTGACACGTCGGGTCATCATCAATGATTTTTCTGTGCTTCTTCGCGTGCCAATTGTACAATTTGCCCATCACGTGCAATGTCGGCTATCTTAAGGTCGAAGGCTATACCACTTTGTTGTGTACCCTCTAAATCACCGGAGTACGCAACTTTAGGTCGGCTTCAGCTATTTCAAATCCATCGTTCGTATCCACATGATATCAATACGTTTTCTGGTTTCCTTGCTGAGTTTATGGTTGGTAACGAGGATACAATAACTTTGTTCAGCACCACGACCTACACGACCACGCAATTGATGGAGTTGAGAAAGTCCGAAACGCTGGGCATCAGGATAACCATCACACTGGCGTTCGGTACGTTCACACCTACTTCAATTACTGTCGTGGCAACGAGTATCTGGGTCTGACCACTGACAAACTTCTGCATCTCAGTCTCTTTTTCCTTATCTTTCATCTTTCCGTGAATCTTACTTAATTGAAATTCAGGGAAGATTTCTTGCACGTGCGTTGAAGCCATCTTCGAGGTTTTTGAGGTCCATACGTTCGCTTTCCTTGATGAGCGGATAGACGATATACACCTGACGACCAAGATTTATCTGCTGTCGGATACCGCTATAAAGGCTTGCCATCTGGTCATCATACTTATGGATTGTCTGTATTGGCTTACGTCCTGGGGTAATTCGTCGATGATAGAGACATCAAGGTCACCATAGATAGTCATTGCAAGTGTACGTGGTATAGGCGTAGCAGTCATGACTAATACATGTGGAGGTTCTCACCCTTACTCCATAGCTAGCTCGTTGCTCCACACCAAAGCGGTGTTGCTCGTCTATGACTGCCATACCGAGATGCTGGAACTGCACTTTTTCCTCTATGATAGCGTGTGTGCCAACAACGATATTAATAGAACCATCAATGAGTCCATCTAATACTTCTTGTCGTTTCTTCCCTTCACGATACCCGTCAACAATTCAACACGTAAGTTCATTCCCTTTGAGAAATTCCTTAATCGTCTGGAGATGTTGCTCAGCAAGAATCTCCGTTGGTGCCATCATACAAGCTTGATAGCCGTTGTCGATGGCAATTAGCATGGACATCAGGGCAACGAGGGTCTTGCCGGAGCCTACATCACCTTGTAGCAAACGATTCATCTGACGCCCACTTGCCATGTCTGCACGTACTCGTGCATCACTCGTTTCTGCGCCCCTGTAAGTTCAAAGGGTAGATTCTGGGTGTAAAACCAATTAAATTGGTACAATTCGATTGAAGATATAACCACGATATTTACGACGATGGTCGCTTGCATAGCGAAGGATGTTCAGCTGGACGTAGAAGAGTTCTTCAAACTTCAAACGGACACGAGCGCGCTGCGTGTCATCAACCGACTTCGGGTAATGAATCTTGCGCATGGCAGCATCACGTGAGATGAGGTGCAAATGAGTGGTGATGAAAGGAGGGAGCGTCTCTTCTAAAGGTTCGTTGAGTTTGCTAATGAGCATCTTCGTTAGTTTCTCCATGGCACGTGAGGGTGATACCTGCCTTCTTCATCCTTTCCGTTGTCACATAGAATGGTTGCATTCCCATGTCGTTGAGTTGCAACTGCGAAGCGTCGTCAATGTCAGGGGTGTGAAAACTGAAACCTGCCATTGAAGAAAGTTGGTTTACCAAAGATGATATATTCTGATTTACCTTGTAGTTCTGATAGATATACTTTGAGCCATTAAACCAAACGATGTCACAAAACGCCATGCCCATCACAGAAATGGGCAATTATGCGTTTCTTTCGCTTTCCCATATCAACTTCTTCAAAGCTGAGGATTCTTCCTTTGATTTTGCACAAATGGCATATCTTGTGAAAGTTCTGAGATAAGATATAGCTTTGTTCGGTCAACATATTTGTAGGGGAAGTATTCCAGTAGGTCACGATAGGTGTGAATTCCAAGCTCTTTGCCCAGAATCTCCTTGCGGTGTGGTCCTACACCCGGTAAATACATTATGTCTTGCGAGAGTATATCCATTAGTTTAATTTAGAATTCAAATTCAGAATTCAGAATTATGATTACTGATGTTGCTGTTTTATAAAACATATAACGAGATAGACTGTTTACTTCCTTACTTATATCCGACCATCCTTTAGCTTGCAGTGGTGTGTAAATAAACACGTTCTTCAGCTTTCTTTTTGCGTTAGAATTTGTTTTGTTACGAATTATTTTCATGAAAGAAATATTTATTTTCATGAAGATAAATAATTATTTGCATGAAAATAATTTCTTTTTACGTGAAAAATAATTCGGAAAGAACGCGCTTTACACTTCTTATTCCTATGTTTCTACACTGCTTAGGTGTACTATTAATCAGTAATAAACACCATCTTTACTTTCCCATCTTTACGTCCCCATTATTTAGTTCTTCTTATCCAATAACCTCATCAAACTCAGTGATTATAATTGTGAATTATCAATTATGAATTCTGAATTAAAGAACTTCAGCCACTTTCAAGTCGAATGGGTTTGTGATCTTGATATTCTCACGATTCCCTTCCACCATTGTTACCGCTTGCCCGAGTTGCTCAACTACGCTCGCGTCATCGGTGAAATCGGCACTTTCTTCTTGTTCGTAAGCCTTTTTGATGAGCTGGATGTCAAAGACCTGTGGCGTTTGCACGGTTCTATAGTCGCTGCGTTGTACGTTTCTTCCACTTGGGGAGTCTGCGATAAAACGAAGCGTATCAGTAACTGGCAATACGGGATAACCGCTTTGGCTGTCTCTGCAGTATCAAAACAACGTGCAATGGTTTCACAAGAGACGAAAGGACGTACACCATCGTGGATGGCAACGAGTCCGATAGCATCAGTAGGTATCATTGAAATACCATTCTTGCACGATTGAAAACGACTTGCACCACCATCTGCTAGCTGATACTCCTCGTTGAAATGATACTGCTCACATAGCTCCAGCCAATAAGCTTTGTTGCTCTTTCGGTAAGACGAGGATTACCTTCAAATCCTTGTCGTAGGTATGAAAGCGGCTGATGGTGTGCATAGGACAGGCATGCCACCAATAGGTAAAAACTGTTTGGGGATGTCTGCCCCCATTCTCAACCCCTTACCGCCAGCGACGATGATGGTATATTTTTGACGTTTTATGAGTCACAATTCTGATGTATAAATACTATATTTAGGAATTTAGAAGTTGATTGTAAATCATTCCCTTCTTTATCTCTTCCACCTTCTCCTCTGGTAAGAAGTAACTTAGAAGCTTATATCCGTATGGGAAAGAAGCAGCAGGACCAGCACCCGTTGTTACGTTTCCGTCCTCTTGAACAAGTGCAGCTGTGTATTCGGCGTCCTCACCTAGATGACTTTCCATACCTGGGTAGATGGTTTGCTTTCTTACCTTTCAGCAAGCCGACAGATGCCAGTACTAATGGTGCAGCACAGATTGCAGCTACACGCTTACCCTTTTCAAACTGTTCTTTGAGAGCCTTGCGTACGCCTTCGTGCTCATTTAGGTTCTTTTGAGCCAGGCATGCCGCCCGGCAACATCAGGAGGTCTGCGTCAGAGAAGGCGGCTATGTCCTCGAAAAGGAGGTCGGCTTTAACAACAACACCATGTGACGATTCAACGAGATTGCTCCCAGTAACACTGACCATCTTTACCTCTACGCCTCCGCGACGCAAAATATCGACTGGTGCCAAAGCTTCCAACTTCTTCAAAGCCATTAGCGAGAAACTCATATACCTTAGCCATAATTATTTTTGTTTTTAAGTAATAAATCAATAAAAAAATCTTTTAATTTTGCAAATGATTAGTGTCTGCAAATATACTAATTATTCAGTGGTATCGTGTGGCTTGTAAGACTAAAAAGAATTTAAAAAGGCACGTTTTTATGGCAGAAAAAGAAACTTAGTTTTTGCTATTTTTGGCAATACTTCAAAAGCTTTTAACACGCCTCAGATTGTTGAAATTTTTAGACTATCTGAGAAGCGCGTGAGGCTGATATATATATCGAGCAGAACTTCTATCATGTTCTACTAAAAAGAACTGAAAAAGGATTTCTCAATAGCAGGACTATTTGAAGGAGGAAACTTTGACGTTGATTATGTTATCTCCTTAGGCGGCGATGGTACCTTTTTACGGGCTGCAGGTAGGGTTGGTGCGAAGCAAATACCAATCATTGGCGTGAACATGGGGCGATTAGGGCTTCCTTGCCAATGTAACTCCAGAAGCGGTTAGGGACGTGCTTGATAATGTTTATGATGGGAAGTTTGAGATTGAGGAACGCGCTGTTATTCAGCTTGAAGCTGATGGAGTGACCCTCGAAAATTGTCCTTTTGCCTTGAATGATATTGCTATTTTGAAACGCGATAATGCGGCAATGATATCGATAAAGACAAGTGTCAATGGCAAATACTTAGTAACTTATTTGGCTGATGGACTCGTTATCAGTACGCCAACAGGTTCAACAGCTTACTCTCTGTCTGTTGGTGGTCCGATAATCGTACCACAATCGGGTATTTTAAGTATGACACCTGTAGCACCACATAGTCTGAATATTCGTCCGATTGTTATAAGTGATGAGGCTGAGATAAAGCTGGAAGTACAGAGCAGAAGTCACAATTTTCTGGCAGCCGTCGATGGGCGGTCAGAGAAACTATTTGAGGGAGTAACGTTGAAAATAACGAAAGCGCGACACACAGTGCATATAGTGCGGGTTGAGGACAGCAATTCTTCTCAACATTGCGGGAGAAACTGATGTGGGGCGTTGATACGCGTCAAATTTAGGGTGGCTGATTGCTTGAAGTATAAGGTCTAGGGACCCTAGGATCCCAAGGTCTCCTATTTGTACCCTAGATTTTGACCCCCAATAAAAACAAAAATAAAAGAAAGTGATGATAACTAAGATAAAAGAAACTCTTCCAAATCCCTGAAACGCATTACACAAGCAAGGAAATCTTTCGTTGGTTGTGGAATGCTTGGAGAGGAAATCGCAAGCAAGCTGGACTGAATGCTTTGATAGGTATTCTCAGTGTCATCGTTTCTTTGGCTACAGTATGGGCAGTCCAACATGCTATTGATGTGGCTTCTCATGTGAGGAGGGTAGCATTTATACTGCTGTCAGCATCATGGGAGCGTTGATTCTTTGTGACTTTGCCTTGAGTATTGCAGCTATATGGGTGAAAAACTTATTGGGTATCAAGGCACAGAATCATGTATGCAACAGCGTATGCTCGATCGTATTCTACGTTCAGAATGGCATGGTAAGGAGCGGCATCACAGTGGTGACGTGTTAAACCGATTGGAGATTGACGTTGCTAATGTGGTCAGTTTCTTGACAGAGACGATACCAAAGTTCCGTCTCAACATTGGCAATGTTTCTTGGTGCTTTCTTCTATCTGATGTCGATGGATTGGCGACTTGCCATCATCATTGTCGTTATGATTCCTCTGTTTGTCTTAATCAGTAAGGTTTATGTACGACAGATGCGACGCTTGACACGTGAGGTCCGCGACTCGACTCGAAGGTTCAGAGTGTGCTGCAAGAAACGATTCAGCACCGCATGCTCATCAAAACGCTTGAAAGTGACGAGATGATAGTGGGGAAGTTAGAGGAACCCTAACACGAATTACGCCGTAAGGTGGTGCGTAGAACAAAGTTCTCTGTCTTCTCCAACCTCGTTTTTGAACTTTGGATTTGCTTTTTGGTTATCTTGTTGCTTTTACATGGGCAGCCCTCCGCATGTCGGCTCATTCGCTGACCTTCGGTGGTATGACTACCTTCTTACAGTGTGGTAAATAAGATTCAGAACCCTGCTCGTCAATTAACGAAAGTAGTACCTGCTTTCGTCTCAGTGTTCACTGCGGTAGAACGATTAATGGAGTTAGAGGAAAACCCTTTGGAGGAACAAGGCGACCCAATAGAACTTGCTGGTCCTTGTGGTATTCGTCTGAACCATGTTGATTATCGTTATGATGATGCCGAACGAGAAATCTTAGAGGACCTCGATTTCGACTTCTATCCAGGCTCTTGTACGGCTATTCTTGGCGAGACAGGTGCTGGAAAGACAACACTTGTACGTTTATTGCTTGCCTTGATAAAAACCGAATAAGGGTTCTGTGCAGATTTACAACACAAAAGAATGAAAGAACTGACACCGCTGATGCGTACTAATTTCGTCTATGTCCACAAGGCAACACGCTTCTGAGCGGTACAATCTCGTGAAAATCTACTTCTCGGTAAGGTCGATGCAACGGAAGAGGAGATGATTGCTGCCTTAAAGAAGAGTTGTGCCGGACTTTGTTTTCCATCTACCGCTAGGACTTGAAACGCTTTGTTCAGAGCAGGGTGGTGGACTTAGCGAGGGGCAGGCACAACGTATTGCGATAGCCCGTTCACTGCTGCGTGACCGTAGTATCATGATATTTGATGAGGCTACATCGGCTCTTGACCCGCAGACCGAGCGTGACCTCTTGAAGAATATACTCTTCAATCACGATAAAACAGTGATTTTCATAACGCATCGTCCTGCTGTTGTTGACTATTGCGACCAGACCTTGACCATAGAAAAATACAATGATGTATTTGCGTTATTCAAAAATAAGGTCGTATATTTGCAACATAACTGAAAAACTGAAAGGAGCCCCAAAAACTGCAAAAACCAATTTTATTGGTGGATGATAAACTAAGATAATACAATAAGATATGAAAAAGAATTCTTTTAGCAGCTGCTTGTGCACTTTTTATGTCGGCACCAGTGACTTTTGCACAAACAACAAACGTAGAACAGACGAAAGATTTAGATGCGAAGTATGCTACAAATATGCTTTCAAACCTGGCACACGTGCGCCTGAGTTTAAGTTGAAGACATACGATGGTAGAGAAATACGTCTAAGCCAGTATCGTGGTAGCTATGTTGTGTTAGACTTCTGGGCAAGTTGGTGCCCTGATTGTCGTCGTGATATTCCTGCAATGAAAGCCCTTTACGAGCAGTTCCGTGACTATGGAGTACAATTTATAGGCATCTCTTTCGATACCGATCGAGAGGTTTGGGCACAGACTTATTGGGGTAAGTATCAGATGCACTGGACACAGGTGAGCGAACTAAAAGAAGTTCAGAAAAGAATACTGTTATCGACAAGTTGTATAAGATTGATTGGATTCCTTCAATGTATCTCGTTGACCCAGAGGGCAAGATTGTTATGGGAACGGTGGAGATAGGTAAGCTGAAAGCGAAGTTGGAGTCCCTTTCTCTGACTCCACAGGTTAGTAAGACAGAGGTGCTCCCAACCTTTGAAGGTGGTCAGGAGGCTATTGATAACTATTTTTGCACAGAATCAGCGTCGCAGTATTCAGTCATTCCGTTCAAAGGTACAGGCTGAGATGACCGTTGTTTTCAATGTCGAGATGGATGGCACTGTTACTGGTGCTCGTGTCGTTGATGTAAAGAACGTGAAGGGTACAAGCAAGCACTTCATGAAGATGGATGCTGAGAAACAGAAGCGTGTGTTGAACAACTGCGTTGAATATTACAAAGAGCAGGCTGTCCGTCTTACGAATAATATGCCTAAGTGGAACCCTGCTATGCAGAATGGTACGTATAAAGAGTAAGACAACAGTGAATATTGTTTTTCCAGTAATAGACGGATTGGACAACAATTAAGTTCTAAAAATAAGATGTACAAGGCTGTCCTAACGAGGGCAGCCTTGTGTTTATCCCTTGAAAAACGCTCTTTTTGAACCCACTTCAGTCTAATCTTTCATCGTGTTAGTACTCCGCACCATTGGTACTTACCCTCCGCACGCTATGTGCTAAGCACTAACACGTATAGAAGAGATGGGTAAGACGAACTTTTATTGACCAATGTTTGGAAAACAAGAATATTAATGCTTACTTTTTGTGAAAAGTACATAAAGGAAAGGTTATAGTTGATAGTTGCACTGTTTTATAGTGTCTTACGTTCCGATATAGTTAGTAGGATAGATTGATAGCGGTCTGACTTTTTAAATTTTTAGAAGGATGAATAAGTTATTATGGTTATGTGGAATAATTGCCTTCGCAGTCGTCAGTTGTACAGAAGGTAATCGAGGTAGTATCAAGGAAAAGGATGCACTCAGGGATGTATGACTCCGTTCTTATTGAACGTGATCCAGGCTATAGTTGCGGTCTTACGGAGGATTTATTGGATGTTATATAAGGATGGAACTGTAACGAAATGTACGCGATCTGTATTTGCATCTGACGATGGTAAAGACACTGTCAGAACTGTTCGTTTTAGTGACGATAATGGTCGGAGAGTGCAATATCTTATTGACGATATATACGTCAAAGGGTACTGCAAAGGACATTGTGGCTGTAGAAGATAACAACTATTGCAGTGATTTGGGTGGACTCTACATCTATTTCTATTATCCAGGGAAAGACTGTTCAATATCAATATGACTGAGGGACAGACCGGAGTAAAATACTCCTCCGAGTTCAAGAAACTCATGAAACTGTTAAAAGGTGTATGGTGCTGAATAGGGAGAAAAGATGTATAAAAGCAGCGAGAAGAGCGTTCGTACTGTCTCGCTGTTGTGTCCAATAGATGAGTTATCCGATTTCTGATTTGGCATGGTCATTCTACTTTATTACTTCTGTCTTTCGTGTATCCCTAAATAGTTTGATGTGTCCATGAAAATAGAGAACTCTGCCCATGCACTGAGTCCGTATTCGATAAGACCCCTTTTTACCTAAAACAAAAGTTGCTGTCACTGCTGTCATTCAAAGTCATCATCTAACTGTTTAGTTTACAGTAGGGTTACACGAAGTGTTAAATGTGACAGCAAACAAAAATAAAACTTATTCTTGTATACTTTGAATAAGTATCTATTATTAGAGAGCCTTTATCATTACATGGCTCTGGAGAACCTTGTATATCTATTAAAAAACTTTTTTAAGGAGTGAATAAGTTGTATGCAATAATCTTTCAAAACCTCTTTATGGTCAATAGATTAGGTTAATTTGGATGAAAATAATAGGAGGCAGTGAAAGTTTCTTTGATTTATTTGTAACTATCCAATAAAAAAATGTACTTTTTGTGTTTCAGTAAGTTAAAAACTCTGAAAAGGAGGAAGACGAGAGCCTAAAATTATATAGTGTAACGAACTTTTAGATCGCTTTTTAAAATATAAAGACAATCTTAATCATTAACTATTAACGATAAAGTAATTATGAGAACTCTGCTATTATGTGTTATTGCGTTGTGCTCTCAGGTGATGAGTATGACTGCTCAGGTGACAGGAAGAATAGAGTATCCTCACCGTGCTGACTATGAAGATCAGGTCGTGTTGCCTGTGGATGACAAAGGACTGAGTCATTCAGTCGTTTGCTAAGGACAGCAAGGAGGGTGAGCGTTACTTCAAGACAGAATTTTTATTCAACCGCAATGAAGCTGATAAGTACCGATTCAATATTGATTGATAAAGGGTATGTATTTCTATTCAGATGTGGTTGAGAGTGGTGTGCTTTATACTGTTTTGCGCCAGAAGGATGGTTCGTTTATGATCGTTGCTTTCAATCCTGCAACTCATCAAAATAACCACAACGGATGGTGAATACACCCGTAAAAGGGTCGATGAGAAATCTCGTTATTGCGAATGGATCAGTCGTTTTTCAGTTCAACACAGAAGAAATTAGACCGCATTGGCATCATTGATTTGAAGACGGGTAACTGTCGATTTACTGATATTCACTTCCCAAAAAGTGAAGGATAAGAATATCTTTGTGCTTGAAAATACCGTGATAGATAATACTATCTATGCGTTGGTAGGAGTAGAGACCGACGTCTATCTGCTTCGTCTGGATATGCAGGGCAATCAGTTAGGAGCAAACAATCTCACTGCTGATATTGCTGAACGAATCATCTCGGCATCAGTCTCAAAGGCAGGAAATAGGTTCTTTTGTTACAGGAGACTTACTCTAAGTCGAAGAAAGGTGGGGCTGAAGGTATCTTCTTCTCAGAGCTGAAAGACGATAGAGTTTAATAATATCAAGTTCTACAACTTCTTGAAGCTGAAAGAACTTTACGGAGTATATGAGCGACCGTAAGCAAGCAAAGATTGAACGTAGAAAAGGAAAAAGGCGAGAAGGCTGGTAAGGAGTATTCGCTGAAGTATCTGATGGCTTCACATCGTATTATGACGGATGGTAAGGATTACTTCTATCTTGGTGAGGCTTACTATCCTGTTTATCGTACAACTTGGATTGGTAATACAATGATTACAACCTTCGCTGGTTATAACTATACACACGCTGTTCTTGCAAAGTTTGATGTTGCAGGTAATCTGCTTTGGGACGAATGCTTTCCCTATGGAGCCACGCCTCATGCCGATGTATGTGAAGCATTTTTGTTTCTGCAAGTATGAAGGAAATAATGTGAATCTTCTCTTTACAGATAAGAATAGACTGGTTTCTAAAACTCTTTAGAAATACGGATGGAAATGTGATTCAAGACCGTACGTCGGAGATTATAGAAACGGATAATGAAGACGAAGACGTTAAGAAGATGCGTTACTCTAACTCTCAGCACTGGTATGGAGATAACTTCCTCGTCTATGGAACGCAGGTGGTGAAGAATTCTAAGACTGGTGAACGCCGTAAAGTGTTTGCTGTTACAAAGTACACTATAAAAGTAACCAAGTTATGAAGATGATGAGAAATATTGATAAATTCCGTCTCTATCAATGGCTTTTACTGCTTGGCTGTCTGCTTTGTGTTCCGCATAGCGCACAGGCACAGGCGTGGGACGGAGAAGGAGATATTAAAGTTTATGCAGGTTATGCCAATGTTGGAGGAAGGTCTGGTATAGAGTTAGGCAGTGATTATGCGCTTAGCGACTTCGTTTCAGTAGGCGGACAGCTAACTTATGTCAACGTGAAGGACTATGACGAGGGACATTATAGAGACCTTTATGGGGTATGACCTCAGTCTGACGGGTAACTATCATTGGGCTGAAGTACTGAAACTACCATCCGTACTGGATATTTATAGTGGTGCTTCCGTCGGTTTGCGAACAGCTGGTTTGCAGGCAGGTGTGCGCTATAACTTCAGTGAGACATTCGGACTCTATGGGCAGGTGCGGCAGAATCTCTTCAAGACTTTTGGCGATGATGTGGAACATGGGCGTGTCTACAAAGGCAAAACAGCTCTCTCTGTGGGTCTGACTGTTACGTTCTGATTTAGTGAATAGAAACAACAAAGACTATCGGGAACTCCGATAGTCTTTGTTGTTAATCTGAGTTTATATTCGTTTTGGCTTTTTATTCGACGTTTTAAAGTTAGA